>MDSV01100452.1_pt1 | contig 33144 bp, 34 predicted proteins | sample 810851 | NCBI WGS metagenome assembly MDSV01 (sample SAMN05326640, study PRJNA326480) | marine metagenome | isolation source: seawater | place: Atlantic Ocean: North East | collected 2012 | reverse complement strand
GAAATTGATTAAGCTGTTCTTGAATCTCTTTTTGCTGTGCCATTAAATGTTGTATTTGTGCACTTGATGGATTATTTAATAAATTCTGTTGTGGCATAGTATTTTGCATAAAATCTTGTGTATTTTGAGCATTATTTTGATTATTTTGTGATGAAGATTTTGTAATAGACTCATAATCAGATTGTCTGTCATTATTTAATTGATTATATCTATTATTAATATCGTTATTACTACCATTTAAGTTATCTTTAAAATTAATAGGTGCGGGCATTGTTTTAGGTTGATTATCACGTTCATTTAATAATTTATTATAATTACTCATTACATTTGATTTACCATTTGTAAATTGACTCGTAGCTTGAGGACGACTATCAATTTGATTAATATTAGACATATTTGTTGGATTATTTATATCTCTACTCATTTGATTTTGGCCAGATTTCTTTATTGTTTCCGTAAAATAATTCATTGAAACATTTATTACTTTTTGTGACAAATATCTACTAAGATCTACATCAGATGTGTTAGATGGGACATTAAAAGTATTGCGTTGTTTATATATAGTTTTTACTATGTTAATGAGTTCGTTCTTAAATTTAGGATCTGAATTAATGTCATACTTAGAAGTTGTATTCAATTTATTTCTGAGAATATTGTAAATAATTCCAAAATTTTCTTTTGAAAAAAAGAGTTGTTCCATTATATTATAAATAATATTTAAATTTTTCTTTAAAAGCTTATTTAAAAGTAATATATTTATATAATAAATGAATTCTAATTTATTTAACTACTCATCTCATGTTATTGCTAAACCACAACAAATTAAATCACTTAATGAATCAAGTAATATTATTATAATTGATTCAAAAGATAGAAACAAAAAACTATATTCTAATTCTAATAATTATACAATTACATTTCCTAATGTATTTAGAGATATTGTTGAAATTGAACTCATTTCGATATGTTATAAATATAGTAATCTTAAAATAGACAAAACATGTAATACTATTTTTGTGAATAACAATTCAACAACTGATAATATAGAAGTTACAATACCTGATGGAAATTATACAGATAGTGAACTTAGTACAATGTTTGCAAATGAATTTAGTAACAATCAATTACAATATAAAATTAATATGAAATATTCTAGTAGATTAGATAGATATTATTTTATAATAAATAATTCTGATATTTTTACACTTGAATTCAAAGGAAATATGTCTACTTACTCAGATAATTTATTTACTGATAATAAGAATGTTACTATATCACAAAATAATCAAATAAATATTTATAAAAAGTCTACCAATGGTGCCTACTATGGATTCAGTCCAGATAATTTTACAAATTCGCTTAACATAGATAGAATGACAATAGAAGCTATTCAAGATATTGAAGATAATGGTAAATTTAATCATAAACTTATACTAGATTTTTCTGATAATAAGAGTCATTATCAAATGACTGAAGCTCTAAATATGTATGATAATGATTTGAAATTGACAATTGTTGCAGGCAATACTATTTATGATATAGATAACACTAAGTTACAATCTGATAATACAAATACGATTAAATTTAAGATTGAAAACAATAAAATTAATATAATGATTGTTTTAGATGTAAATCTAGAAACTATATTTACAAGTAATATTGTTGAAAATCCTAATATTTATACAAATATATTAGTGGGAGATATTATGAAAACTGATTTACGTGATCAATATGTCTTATTAGATATAAAAGAGTTTGATAGATTAATTTCATCTAATGATAATATTCATAATTCATATGTAAAAATCCCAGTTGATATCAATAATCATCAATATTTTGATAATGCAAAAGTTCATGGTACAATTAAATATTTTGATCCAATTCTTCCATCTCTGGACAGATTTACTATTAAAATTCGTGACAGAAATGGAATAATTCTTAATGATAATGGTCTTGATCATACAATGATATTTTCTGTAAAATGTCTTAATGATAAAAAAAATTATGAATCCTAAACCTTAAGAATATTATTTAATGCAGTTTGAATACTTGAACGCTCAAAAGAATTTATCACAGATATTTTGTCTTCAAACTTTTCTCTTAGCTGACTGATAATATTATTTTGTTCGTCATTCAGAACAGAAGAAAAAGTATTAATTAGGATATGGTATTTAATATTAGAATTACAATTAATATTTTTTAATTTAATGATATAATAATCAATATTTTTTATACTATCTTCGTTATTAATATGACAAACTATAAAATTATACTGAAAGGTTTTCTTTACATATAACATTAAAACTCTAAATAATCTATTTGAGCCAGGTAAATCCCATAAATAATATTTTTTGTTTAATAGGTTACACACTTTATAATTAATACTGATTGTAACTTTCGGGTCATATGGTTCATTACATCCAGATAATGTATGTAATATATGACTTTTTCCAACTGCTGTATCGCCAACAAATAATAAATGCATTGTTTACTATACATGTAATTATTATTTGAAATCAAATTTTATACTTATTTTTCCATTCTGAAAATTTACTTTGAAAAAGGTTTAGTCTATTTTTAACATCTTCATCATCATTATATTTGAGTAAATCCTCTCTTGTAAGTGATAATCCATTAAATGGATTTGTAGGCTTAAAATATAAATGATTTAAGATAACCCTTTTATCAACAATAGTTTTTGTATCAGGTAATTCAAGTGGTTCAATAATCGGTGAACAGTAAATTGGATCAAGAAATTCATCTGGTATATCCAAGCTATATTTCTCACATTTATTACTGTATTCGTAGATATGCTTATCACAATTTAAAATTATTTTATCTGTTATTGATTGTATAGTTTCTTCTTCATTAATTTCAAAAAATCCTATCATTTTTCTCAAATTATCAAATTCTTTACGTGGATATAATTCTTCATTACAGCATAAATTATCCAGATATATATTTCCGTTCATAATTTTATTAACATCAGTGTATATCATCTTAAGTAGTTTTTCTATAATACATGTTAATTTATTACTTGTTTGAGAAAACCCTAATCCTGATTTTTTGAGTTCATGTATGTCACGAAATATTCTCTTTTTGTATATATTTTTGAATATGCATTGATACAGTTCTGAAATTTTAGATATTAATAATTCATTACTTGAAAATTTATTAATAATAAAAGATATTATTGAATAATAATAGAGACATTTGTAGATATTACTACAAGCACTTGTAGTTTTAATAATACTAGAAAAAATACTTGTATCAATAAAAATAGCTTCCATAATAGATGATAAATCACTTGAAACAAGAATAAAAAATTTTGTAAGTATATCTTCGGGAATATCTCTTAAGGTAGTATCAAAATATTCTTTCATATCTTGTTCATTTGAGATTTTGTCAATCATTTTAATTGTTTTTATATTACTATCTGTATTCATTTCTGTAAGAAAATGCTTGGAGATTCCATCTATACAATCAGTAAGAATATAAATAATATGGTCTCTTGTTAGCTTTTTTTCATAAAAACCACTAGTTTCACCATAATTTTCCAATTTATTATATAAATAAATTAGATTTTTAATTGATTGTTTGTTATAAAATATTTTTTTTCCGCTATCAGTCACAAATCTTGTTAAAACATGAATATTTATTTCGTTACTTTCAAGTATTGTATTTACATCATGAGTAGAAATATTATTAAATAACACCTTATAATCTTGAATGTTTGGTAAATTTATAAACCATTCATGAGATATGATATTTAATAAATCTAATATAGAATTTTCATAATTATTAAGAGCACCTTTATGCAAATTACATAAATACTTGGAAAATTCATGATTACTTAATATTTGTTTTAACCAATTCACATATATAGCAGTATCTTCCTCCATGTATTTAATTTGTTTTTCAATTTCATTTTTAGAATAATTGCTTGACATCTCGATCAAATTATATATTTTCATATGTTCTTTGTTAGTAAGTATGTTAGCATGTATATATGAAGCTATATTTATTATTAGGTCTTTTAATTCATGGTAAAATGTATCTTTGGTATCAATATCAAGTACATTACCAAATGTATTCATAATATCTATAAAGTTAATAAATGGTTTAAAATCTGATGTTTTTGCAACTGTATACTGTGAGTTATTTATGAAAGCATAAAGTTCATCCAAATCTTTTTTCATATTATTAATAGCTTCAATATAAAATGAATAATGCCTTGTTTCAGCTTTGAATTCAAAATAATCAATATATTTTTTATTATTAACGATTTCCCTTAAAAAATAGTTATAAAATAATTTTTCTTTAATTAAAAAATCAATATTTTCATTAATAAATGATTTACTCACATATTTTTCAGTAATTTCATAGTTGTAAAAAAATTTGGAAATTATTTTTATTAGTTTAATTTTGGAGAGCTTATACATATCGCAATTTAAATTTTTAATTATATAATGTAATGAATATATATAATTTTGTGATGATTTGGGATTAATTATATTCCATATATTTTTAAAGTCAATACCATCATTTGTAATGTCAGCAGTATTTGTTATACTATTTACTATTATCTTGTCTACATCAGATAAGTTATCATTTATGGTTGATGTAGTATTTATATCTTGAATAATATCTTGAACAATATTATTGTTGCTTTCATTAGCAGATAAATCTGTCATATATTCATATATCAGTATTACTTTAAATAAAGTTATTAATATCTTAGAATAATTTATATTTATATTATAAACAGCTTATGTTAAAAATTTTATTAATTTTAGTGGGTATACTCTTAATATATTTCATAATTAAAAAACTTAAAAATAAATCAAATATAGAAATGTTTAGCACAAATGAACCTACTCCATTGGTTTTAAAAGTTATTGCTGATGACTATCTTGGTATTTATCATGAAAAGAATCCAGTATCTGTCAAACTATCAGATGAAATGATTCGAACAGAAGAAATTGATTCGAAATATTCCAATAATAAGAAAATAATGTCTAATAATGGAGTATGGTTATCTCATGGTAACTTGCCAAAAGCATGTTGTAACAAAATTATTGATATTACTATACCTGATTTTAAATCCAATGATAGATTATTATTTTTTGTAGGTAATACTGGAGGCCCTGGATATGTAGCTGGTCAAATCGAATACAATGGCCGAACATATCAGACGGACGCTTTTAATGAAGACATATGGAATTGTATAGGCGTATTACCGGGATTAAGTGTAAAAGGATTTCATACAGGCGATTTAAGTAATGAATTCCCTACTGAGGGAAACCCATATATTGGCAATATGGCAAAACCTATTACAGGAAGTTGTAGTGGAAATATACATTTTAGTGAATTTATGACAAATCTTGCGAAATTTCTTCATAAATACGATAAATATGGCAGGTGGAGCAGTAATGATATCATTGATAAAACAGAAAAATTAATAACAAAATACGGATATGGAGCTGATGATTGTAGAAATTTGGACGAAAATACTTGGTCAGCAGCGTTGCCCATGAGATTTGTAAATATGAAAGAAATGGGATGTTTCACTAATGATCTTGCATTTATTAATAATAAGATTTTTTTTGGTTGGTATCGAGATGATATTAAAGATAGTGATTTGGAAGAAGCATTGGCGAAATTTTACGGAAAGGTTTCAAATATACCAGGATTTATTATCATGTTTATACAATGGTTTGGTATAAATTTGAGAGATCCAAAGCTATTTGATAATGAAAATAGCACAAAAAGATATGATGTTGATGAATATTATGAAAAATTATCTTTATTGATTGGTTTAGATTCAAAAAAAGATAGAAAAACAATGAGACAAATGTTACCTATTTTGCAACCTACAAAATGTGACCCCGTAAATTTAGATGAATTAATTGATTTTGATAAAGGAAAAGATATATCAAAAGAATTTAGAGAAAAATATAAATCAAATCCATTTTGGTATAAATCTGGAAAAAAGCTAGGTTGTTTTAGTGATGCATCTACGTGTATTACAACAAGATTAACTGATACATTAGAAGGTTCAAACTATACCGAAGAACAATGTAGAAATAAAGCAATGAAACGCGGTGATAAATTTTATGGTTTACAGGAAAAGGGTATATGCAAAACGTCGGGAAGTAATTCCAATAATTATGAAAATTTAAATTTTACTAATCCCGCTCAAGAATGTATATCTGATAATCAATGTAATACTAAAAATTCCGCAACTTGGGGTCAAGTAGTTGGTTCCACTGGAAATAATTTAGTATATAGTAATGAATCTGCACCTAAATTAGTAAATGCATCGACAATAAATGAATTTAATTCAGTAATAAGTAATCAATTTGACCAACAAGGAGAAAAATGTAATTTACTTACAACAGAACCAGAGATGCTAGGTAATGCAAGTTTTAGAGGCAATGAATTTTATGGATATTTGGTTATAGAATTTAAACCTAAAACTAATAGCTCTAAATTTTGTCCAGATCCAAACTACAATGAATGGAATCCTAAAGGTTGTTCATTAAGAACTGATAAAACATCATGCTCTACAACAGCTATAAACTATGGTAATTCAATAAGATTCATTCCCGATGATACTTTATGTAGAACACGTTATGAAAAAATTAAACCCGTATCAATTGTTTCTGGAGGTAAAGTTAATAATCCATTAGTTGTAGGTAATAATACAAATGTTAATACAAATTTTATTGGATTTTTCAATAAATGTATATCTAATATAAGAAAATCAATAATTAATAATGCTCCGCAAACAAACACAAAAGGAAATATCAGTATGAATGAGGTTGAAGATTTCATTAAAGTTTTATACGATATATCTAAAAATAGCCAATCAATACTTAATGAAACTGATGTTTGGGATGGTTCAAAATCCGATATATTAAAATTTGTTTCTGAACAAACATCTAATCTATCTTTATTGACAAATAAAATAAAACGTGCTTATGAAAGATGGTCAATAATTAACCTAGAAAACAATACAGATGATGGTCAAGGTGAAGGGGGTACTACATCAGTTGGCAAAAATAAATCTGATATTTCTGAGGAAACAATTAACGGTTTTGAAACTAATTATAATATTTTATCAGAAAAAATACGTATAATTTCGAATTTATGTGTTTGTAGTGATAATAAATGTGACAATATTTGTGGCATTGAGATTGTCCCGGAACCAAAACAAGAAATATATCATAGATTATCAGTTTCTAAACCAATTAAACACATGAATCAAAATGTTAAATGTCAACTTAGAAGAGGTCAATACTTAGGAAATAGTAGATATAAGGCTGTTTGGAATTGTGGTGCAATTAAATCAATACCAATGAAATTCAGAGTTTGGGACCCTAATGTCAAGGGCAAACCAGCCAGATCAATGAAAATAAATGTATATCAATCTAAACACGGAGTATATCGCTACAAAATGGAACCAGTTATATTTGCAGAATATATATTAGGAAATAGTGAGAGAAATTGTAAAAAAGCAGCAACTCATTATGGAATCATACCAAATAAAAGCTGGGGTTGTGCTGACCAATTAACAAAAAGTTGGTGGTCAGGTGAGGATTCTAAAGAACAAGGTAGAGGTCCAAATATCAGAGATGGACCAGGATGTACTTCGTCTGCTATTCCAAATACAAGGTCAGGTAATTATAAGAGAGAATGTAGAAGGTTAAAATTTATTCAAGGTACAGGTAAAACATCGGTTAATGATGAAAAATGGTGGAAAGTTAACACTCAAAATGGTCTGATACCAAAAAACTTTTGGGCTTTTAGAGCTGATTCTGAAAGTACACGGCCAGATGGAGCAAGTTTACTGTATATATCTCAATATGGTAGTAATAAAAATGTAAGAAGATATAAATTTTCATGGGGTAGAGCATGTTGTGGTTGGTCGCCATATTTTTGTTTATGGGTATATAAAAATAAAAAAAATATACCATTAAAATTACAATCAAAAGCTGAACAATTTTATGTTTCTCAGTCCTTTCAGCCGTATCATAGATTTGCAGTTAGTACAAGAGCAATTAATGCTGGATGGTCTAATGTATTCCAATTTTGGGCATTTTCAAGTAATCCGGGTGATATCCAAAATGATAAATTAGGAAGATGTGAAGCAGATTGTGATACTGATGCTGACTGTAAAAATGGAATGGTATGTCATCAACGTAATGGATATGATATAATACCTGGTTGCTTACCTGGTGGAAAAGGTGATGTATCTGGTGGAGACTACTGTATACCAAGAGAAAACATTTATAAGGGAAATGCTACACCAGGGAAAATTTATCAATCGGATAGCACTGACAAGGTATTTTTGAAAATCAGACAAAGAAATAGACAAGGAAGAATACAAAATAGAATGTGTAATTTAGATCAAAGGAGCAGTATTAATAGCAATAATAGAGCAGAAGTTATATGGAATTGTAACGAAGATGGTGGTAAATCAATAAGTCTTGATGAAAATAGCCGGGAAATCAAAGCAACACTTGATGGTAAAACATGTAAGTTAGATCATAATCCTGCTCAAAAAGGTATTGTTGATGCGGAGTGGGATTGTTCACAACCGCCTCTTGGTTCAATTAAAATAAATAAAAAGAAATAATTTAAAAATATAACAATAATGTATATGAATGTCATATAATTTATTTTTATCATCATCGTCGGCGGTTCGTATGGCTACACTTATTACTGCTGTTAGACCAGATTTAGTATTTGGCACCGCTTTATGGGGTTTAAAAAAAACATATGATGGTATGCATTATATTTTATTAGGAAGTCACACATCTGATCAAATTGATGAAAAAAAATTGTTAATTGAACTAAATAATAAAACAACTTGCCAACAAGAAGAAATAAAAAATTTAAGTGAAAAAATAAATATTCTTACCGATTATATTGAGAAAAATAGTAAAAAGAATGATATCTAATATTACTTAAAAATAAAATATTATTTATTTTAAAGAAACATGCCAGTTTACACAGAAAAGCAGTTAGATAATATGTCTTTAAAGCAAAGAGAACAAATAAAATTTTATTTGCATGATTTACAGACAACTTCAAATCAAGAAGAGGTATATAAAGATACACGTGTTAATGATTATTTAAATAATAACGATAGAAAAAATACACCATTACATAATCATAAAAAATAAAATATTCTATACACTGATTATAATAAATGAATTTATTTATTTTAATCAAAAGATACAAAAATTTTCACATTAGATTTATTTAGTTTTTTTGTTGCAGAAATTGATAATTCCTGACGTTTCCTTCTCTTAGATTTGGTATCCGAATTTTTTTCGAGATTATAGATAGCTTTATAACACGTATTCATATCACTTTCTATTTCTTCGAGATGTTCTGATATGTAAGTCAACACTGAATTTTGAATTGTCCATCTAAAAAAATTCAATTGACCTACAGTGGTTACAAGTGATTTATTCCCATCGTAGTAAAAATTAATACGCGACCTTCTACAAAACGGATCAAACTGTTTCTTTTGGTAACCTTTTAATTGTAACTTGTAGTCGAGATAGACGACAAATTCTTTTCCAGTTTGATTATCAGAAATAGAATTAATGATATTACCGTCTTTGTTGATTAAATATGAAATGTTATTTTTTTTTGAATAATTTGTTACAAACCAATCCATGACACGCAATGATATTTTAGATTGACCATTAATAATTGGCATGATAACATCTAAATTTTCTTTTTTTTTAAAGAATGTTTCAAGTGAATTCATAAGAAGGTTTTGTTTTACATTATTAGATTTAAGTGTTTTACTCATAATAAACATTATCTAATTTTTGTTTTTAAGTATTTTATTAATTTAAAGTTAATTAAATTAGTATATTATATAATGGCAGTGGCAACGGCAGTTACAGTTACAGATGCATTAGATGCGATGCGTGATTGCGATGATAGTATTATGGAGATAGATGCTATGATACCAAGACTACTAACAATAAAAAAGCAGCTAAAAGCTCAAAAGGAGTACATTGAAGTTGCTATTAAGGATGCAAACGATTCCAATAATACTGACGCAGATGCAGTTCAGAAATTAAATGATGGTGGTGGTGGTTCAGCTGCTAAAATAGTTGATTTCAGAGTTAAATTATTCAAGCATCAACAAATAATCCAGCGTTTATCTGGTACTGATGGCAATGGTGGTTTAAATAATGATGATACCGATGCCGCTGGCCGCGCGGTTAAAAATGGCGGTGGTGGTGGTGCAATATTTACCTCTGCACAAACTGGTACAAATACTCAAGAGACTCTAACTAATTCTGTGTTTGATGGTGTTGACCTTAATGGAACAAAAAAATTCCTTATAGGTGTAAATGCTTTATTAACACAAGCGAATGATATAACCACTAATACATCGAGTGCTAAAGAAGCTATCATACCTAACGCGGGCGCAGGCGATGATGACGCAAGTGGTTCTACTGGAGATTTCAGTAGTAATTATTCACCGGGAGGGCCACACAAGATAAATGAAGAGGTGTTACGTGGATTATTGGTGCTTGGAAATAATGGTGAAACCGGCGTTAACAGTTTAGCTACAAATGACGGTATTGCTATTACGGAAGTCACTAACGTTAATACCACAGATAGAGGTAAAGTAATAAGGGGATTTGGTTTAAGTTAATTAAACTATAAAATAAAATTTTATAGACTAATTATGATTTAGCCTTTTTAGCTTTTTTCTTGAATGTTTTTGGTTTGTAATTCTTAATGATTTCTAAGCATTCTTTTTTACTTAATTTAGCAGGGTCTTTGCTTTTAGGTATAGAGACATTTTTTGACCCTTTTTTAATGTAAGGACCAAACTTACCATTCATGATTTTTAAGTCTTTGAACTCTTTGATAACATTACTTTTTTTCTCATTCAATTTTTCTATGGCTTGTTCCAATGTAATAGAATCATCTTCAATAGATACATTATTGCCATTGTGATTTATATATAGACCATGTGGGCCTTTTTTAATAAGTATTTTCTTGGATTCATGTTCACCTAAATCAATAGGGTATTTTAACAAATGAATAACGTCTTCTAACTTAATTTCATTAATATCTGGATAATCATCCTTCGATATGCTTGCGTACTTTGGGGATTCACCATGTTCTCCTAACTGAATACACGGCCCATACTTGCCAATATAAGTATACACATTCTTATCCTGATATTGTCCAATTGATTTTAATTTTTTATCTTTGTAGGTCTTATTAATACTTGAATCTGATTTTAGTTTATCAACAGTAGGGTGAAATGTATTATATACCTTAGAAATTATTTCAGTCCATTCTTCATTTCCATCGGCAACTTTATCAAGGTCGGATTCAACTTCTGATGTAAAATCATAAGATACAATATTAGAAAAGTGATTATCCATGAATTCAGATACTAATTCACCCGTGTCTGTAGTAAAAATCTTGTTTTTTTCAGATACAGATTTAGATTTTTTGGTTTTAATTTCAAGTTTTTCTTTTGGCTTTATACAAAACGTCTCAAGTTCGATATCTTTATAATTGTGTTTGGTCTGCTTTAGAGCGTATTTTCTTTCAAATAATTTAGCAACAATTGTAGCAAATGTCGAAGGACGCCCAATGCCTTTGTCTTCCAATTCTTTAATGAGTGAGGCTTCGGTGTATCGAGGCGTTGGTTTAGTATTTTTCTCTATTGCTTCAATTTTGTTGGGTTTAAATAAACTGTTTAATTCAATTTTTTCTATAAGTTCTTGGTCATCGGAAGTATCACTTGTGTAAACTTTTTTGTAACCCAAATCAATAATTTTCTTAAGAGTAAACTTGAACTTATGAATATCTTTTTTAGTGGAAGTCAGAGTATATTCATATACTTCTTCCTTGTATTTCTTCATTTGACATGCAATTGTTCTATTGAAAATAATTTTATATAGCTTTTGTTCATTAGCATCAAATTCATCATCAATTTCAACAAGCTTTACTGGACGTATACACTCGTGAGCTTCTTGAGCATTATCCGTTTTGGGTTTAAATTCCTTTTTCTGAAATAATCCAGGATATTTTTCATCACAATACTCCTTGATATTTTCAATGAAAGTATCAGCTATGTATGTAGAATCAGTACGCATGTATGTAATTTTACCTTTTTCATATAACTTCTGTAATACACTCATAGTAACTGTTGGAGACATTCCGAATTTTGAACTGGCATCCTGTTGAATGGAAGAAGTAATATACGGCGCCGGTGCAGCAGACGTACTATTACTCTTTTTACAATTATCAAGCTTATATTCATACTTTACTAGCTTGGGAAGTAATTTGACAATTTTTTCACGATTTTTGACTTCTTTATAGTAAGTTGCATTGATTTTATTAAAAATTGTAAACTCGGCTGATAAGTTGTAACTCTTATTAGAAGTGAAATTCTTAATTACATTTTCTTTTTGAATAAGTAGTTTCAATGCCGGAGATTGACACCGTCCAGCAGATAATTTAGCTTGGATATTGCTCCACAAAAGTGGTGAGATTTCAAATCCTATAAGCAAATCAAGAATACTGCGTGTTTGTTGGGCATTATAAAGATTGGCATCTAGTTCTCGTGGATTATGAAAAGCATCAACTAAAGCTTTTTTAGTAATTTCATTAAAGCATATTCTTTTTGTTTCTGCAATATTAAGACCTAAACACTCTGCAACATGGTATCCGATAGCTTCACCTTCGCGATCAATATCAGTTGCAATAATAACTTCATTTGCTTCCTTGAGTTTAAATTTAAGGTTTTTTACAACATCCTTTTTTGTTTTAATAATGTCATATGTGGGTTTAAAATTATTAGAAATATCGATTGATTTAAGACCATTTTTGAAATATCTGATATGACCACATGAAGCTTCAACTATAAATGAATGGTTTGGTATTGTATTGAGAAATGATTGAATCTTTTGTTTTTTTGCAGGAGATTCTACAATAACAAGATATAACATTTTTAAATAGTAAAAATATTCTTATTTAATATCAAATTTATAAAATTAAAATTTACGAAATGTTTTTAATTCGGAGCTTATAAAAAGACACTATGTCTGAAAATAATGATATTTTAGAATATATTGTTCAATGTCTTTTGACTAATAGAGTAAATGGCAAAAAACCTTTAAAAATACGCAGAGATACACGCAATTATATGGATGGAAGAAGTAATGACCTTCTCAATCATAATATACAATTTATAGTAAATAATAAATTAATTAATAATCTTGAATCAAGTTATCAAGAATATTCTATTGAAGATAGTTCATTCAAATTTTAATTAAGAAATATATCTAATTTTTTTTATACTATATATATAATGTCTGATAAAGGCAATGTTATCATGTCGCCGTTATTATCTAAACGTCTTGATAAAATGGAAGAAAAGCTGAATAGAATAACTGAAGATTATAGCAATATAAATTCTAAGTTTGATAAGATAATTGAAATGTTAATTCAAAATTCTGATAGATGGGATTCTAATAAGAATGAATACATTAAATTATTACAACAAAATAAAGAATTATCACAAAATAATATGAAATTTCTTAATGAAAATAGAGATATTTATATGGATAAACTAGATAAATTAGAAAAAAATAATCTAATATATGATCCAAATGCATCAAGTAGAATAACAAATAGATACTGGCGAGCCCAAGCTGCAAAAAAAGCTGCGCTTAATACGGAGTCTAGATCAGGAATAGGTTCTGTTTTATGGCCGTGGGCATCACCATGGAATAGTGACAGTACAAGTGGTAGTTATAATCACGAATCTCAAGTTAACAAGTAGAATAATTAGAATTAATATAATCATGTAATTCATTATCTAAGTAGTATCTGCATTGGTTATGACATTTTTTACATAAATATATTTTGAATTTAGTATGTTTATGTGTAATAACTGTAAAATGACTTGATACAGTTCTACAATTTTTATAAAAACATGGTTTAATCCAACCATAATATGGAAGACTTTTAAATTCATCGGAAGAAGAGTCATAATTATTAACAGATATTATATCATCATCCATATATATCTTATAGTAATTAAAAAAATTACTATAATTTATTAAATTATTTAATGAGCGCCTTGAGGTGAATTGACACTCAAACCTTGAGCACAGTGTTGGTTTTTGAATGTTTGTACACATGATTGTTGGTCAGAACCAGGTACTTCATTGTTTTGTGCATTGACAAATTGAGATTCAGATGTAAAAGGATGTTCTACATTGTGGAAATTTTCTGATATTTGAGCTTCACGCATTTGTTCTATATCTGATTCTTCTATATTGCTATGAAAAGGCATGTAGGGTTCTTGCTCTTGCTCTTGCTCTTGTTCTTGTTCTTGTTCTTGTTCTTGTTCCTGTCCAGATGGAACAACATTATCCATTGGATTTTCGGTGTGGTCTGTAGATTTTTCTTCAGGTTCTTCATGTCCCATAAAGTTATCAATACCCGCTTTTGCAGATGGCAACCAAGATGTTTGACCTGGAGCTGCTACCGATAAACTTGTGTTAATAAGTCTGTATTTATTTGCGGTTTGAAGTGTAATGATAAAAGCGACCGATATCATTAGTGCAATAGATGGATCGCGAGTAGCTACTAAAACTATCATAAATGCAACTGATACACGGAAAATAATGTTGTCCATCAGTAAGAGAACACTTGGAGGCAGTTTGGGTGCTGCAAATCCAGCATATAAGCCCAAAAATACTTTTATAGCAGTTGTAATATAAACATTATCTAAGCCTCTGTTGAGTACTGTTTCGGTTTGTGTAATTAAATCTTTTACAAGATTGGTTATTTCGTCCATTATATAGAATATTTGGAGATTTTTTTTTAGAAAAAATTTAATAAATAAGTGTGTTTATTTGCAAAATATTATTAATAAAGTATTATACATTCTCTAATTCTAAATACATAATTTTATATGTATAAATATTAAATGGATAAACTTAGTAAGCTTGCACATAAATCTTTTAAATGCAAAAAAAAAATATTTAAAAATGAGTGGAATAACATAAGAAATATTAAAGTAATAGGTGATATTCACGGTGATTATAATGTTTTAATAAAAAGTCTAAAGAAAGCTAAAGTAATTAGAAAAAAAAGAAACAAAGAAGAATATATGTGGATAGGTGGTAAAACACATATTGTTCAATTAGGTGATATTCTTGATAGAGGGGGGCGTCCAGGTGTTAATACAAATGTTTCTAATCCATATGAAGAATATAAAATTTATGATTTTCTTAATAATCTAGATATTGAAGCTCAAAAATCTAATGGTAAAGTCCATTATTTAATTGGTAATCATGAATTAATGAATATGATGGGAGATTTCAGATATGTTCACGATAATCATGTGATTAATAAAGAAATAAGACAACAACTATTCGCCCCTGGTGGATATATGTCTAATATGTTAGCATGTCATTCCTATGCAGTTTTAAAAATAAATAATTGGTATTTTTGTCATGCTGGATTATTACCACAACATGTAACCAATAAAAATATAAATCAAATAAATAATTTTGTAAGAGGTGTATTAAGAGGAGAAATAGATGAATATCATAGTGATTACATGGAAATGATAGCATCACCTAATAGTTTATTTTGGAATAGATATTATGTAAATAATGCTGATAAGTGTACTATATTAAATCAAACTCTAGATTTATTGGGTAATAAAAGTGGAAATGGGGGTATGGTTGTAGGGCATACACCTCATCAAAATATAGCAAGTGATTGCAATCAGCGTATTTGGTTTGCAGATGTAGGATTATCAGATGGATTTGGAAAAGATTATTTCAATAATATTCAAATTCTTCACATTGAAAATAATAAGCCAAGGATAATAAAATAACATATTAAAGAAAAAAGTTGTAAAAGAAATAATGGAAAAAACTAAAGAAAATAGTCAAAATAAGGACGATAAATCAAAAATAAAAAAAATGCCTATATGGCATGAACAGCAAGAATTGATACTTAAAAATTGGTCAGAAATTGGAAGTTCATATAGGTATTTACATGATAAGTCTTTTATGAAATATAATTCTCAAAATCTACGATTTGCTCTTCCAGTTATTGTAATTTCTACTATTACTGGCACTGCTAATTTTGCCCAAAAAAGTTTCCCTGAGTCGTGGACAACATATGTACCATTGGGTATTGGTTTTTTAAATTTAACAGCTGGTTTAATTACAACTATTGCACAATTCTTAAGGGTATCTGAGCTTTTGGAAGGTCATCGGTCAGCAAGTATAGCATATAGTAAGTTTTCACGTAATATTGCAGTAGAACTTTCATTACCTGTAAGTCAGAGAACTTGTAATGGATTTGATTTTATAGTAACTTGTAGAAACGAACTTGATAGATTGATAGAACAGAGCCCTAATATTCCAACAGCAATAGTTACCGAATTTGCCAAAAAATTCAATCAAAGTGCGTTCTTTAAACCAGATATTCTTGACATTACACCCGTTGAAATCTATAAAAATGATATTGAAGCCGAACGTAAGAAAAAAGAAGACGAATATGTTCGCGAACAAAAACATCGTAAACAAATTATCGAAGAAGAAGAAGCCAAGAGGAAAAAAATTATGAATGAGATAAATAGAGAGCAAACTATGAAACAACAAGAGTTAACAGCACAAATTAATTTACTTAAAAGACAAAAGAAACAAAATGTCGGAGTAGATAAAGTAAACGACAGTATGGATAAATTACTTGATAAACTCGGTTCACGTAGAAATAACGAACTTGGAATATCCGATGATGAAACATCAAGTTCGATATCAACAGTAGTTAATGATATATTAAATCCAAAGATGGAATCATCTAAAGTAAACAGTGTGATAAATAACACCCTTGGAATTCCTAATGAATTAAATCCAGATCAAGCAAGTGTTAGTAATTCAATAGATAACGGTTCTAATGATGAAACATCGAGTAAAACTACAGAGGTTCATATAGAAATTACAGGAACTGATATGAAGAATAAATCAGGTGAAGATGACAGCAAATAGTTATATTTTCTATAATGAATTTAATTAGAGATAAAATGTATAAATAAGTCAGCTATTATTTATACATTATCAATTTAAAATCCTTCATCGGATTGAATTTGACAATCTTCGAATATTTCTTCCTTTTGTATTTTTTTCTTTCTTGGCTTTTTAAGTTCAATTTTTTTCATAGGTTGATTCAGTTGATACATAATATTATTTTCATCACTAGTTTGTTTTATATTGATTTCTTGTTCGTATACATCGTACTCTAATTTCTTATATACTTTTAGTCTTTTGTCAAATTGACGCGGAAATAAGCAAAAATTATCTACTATATCGTATGCTACTGGTGTCTGAGCATGATTTTTTCTTGTAATGCGCCCAATTGACTGTTCAATACTTGATTTTGGAGTTGTAAATATTACTGCATCGAGGCTTGGAATATCTAATCCTTCAGAGCTCATAGGATAAGTTCCCAAAATAACACTTTTTTCTTCCGATTTATCTAAATCTTTTTGTTTCATCCCACCAATGTAATACCCAACTGTTGCAAATTCAGATACCATTTTATATATCTCACCGAGATGTTTCCTTCTGTCACTTAATACAAGAGTTTGTCTACCATTTTTAACTAATTGACGCAATATTGATTTAATCATTAAATTACGGCTAAAATTAGAAACAATATTATTGATCATTCTTGGTATACAAATCTTTCCATATGCGGATAATTCTTCTTTTTTATAAGCTTCATTATTGTCATTATATCTAATTACATTGACTCGTACAAGTTTATCATCTCGTTTACCTACTTTATATACCATAGGACCTAAATATGACTCAAATACATGAGATAGACCATCCGCGCGTTTAGGAGTTGCAGATAATCCAAGTGAATAATAACTATTTACTTTAGGTAATGACCTACTGAAAACTTCCGCCGCAATATGATGACATTCATCTACAATCACGAATCCAAAGTCACCAAAAACAGCATCTACATCATAATCTTTGGAAGACAAACTTTGAAGCATACCAATTACAATATCTTTATTTTGAACATCTATTTTGGATGCTTGAATGATACCAATACGTGCTTCTGGTAGAAATTCTTCAATACGTTTTATCCACTGGTTCAACAAAAATTCTTTATGTACAATTACGATTGTTTTACGTTTTAGTACTGAAATAAGATATAAAGCCATAATAGTTTTACCCCAACCACATGGTACACTAATAATTCCGCCGCGTGATTTAATATTATATGGGCCATCTTCACAACTATCTATAAAACTTTTAATAATAGGTTGTTGTTTATCGCGTAAAGAACCTTTGAATGTAACATCTATTTCAAGACCTTTTGACAATTTTACTTTATCTGGTTCACCATAGTTTTTAAAGCCAATATGCTTTGGAATATATAGTTTTTTTTCGCTTTCTAAAAAGATTGGATAAGGTTCTGGGGAAGCTCCATAATCTTCATTAATAAATGGTTTCACATGCAACGATTTTTTCATTTGTTCAATCTCTTTAAGAGTATAATATTGTTTTATGATAGCATACCCACGTTTTGTTAAAATACGTTTAACCTCCTTTGGTTTTAACTTGATAGTCTTGTTATTTTTATGATGATTAGGTGTCATTTATATATATATTTAAATGATATATTTAAGTGAATATATTTGAAGAATTTATTTAAGTATTTAATATAACAATACTTTTAATTTATATAATGTAGTATGTAAATATAAACATATTTGATGTAAGCGGTAATATAGTTAAATTTATTTTCAGTTAAATATTTTTTTTGTTTAAACAATTCTGGTTTCTTTATCGAGAAAGCAAGGATTCATCCAATGCAGTATAGAATCACAATGATCTGAAAAATCAGACGGACGTAGGACACTCCAGTCGGTATCTTGAGCTAACAGATTACATCGTGTATATATATATCCAACAAGCGCACTACACCAAAATCTATCTGTTTTTTGTGGAATATTATCTTTACGAGATATCGCATTAATCCAATCCATTGGAACTATATCGTAAGGTTTATTATATACAACATTATGTACCTCCGTTAAATTAGTATAATTAAATGTATAACTTGGACAATTAACTCTACGTAGAAAAACAGAACTATTAGTTTCTCTACAATTATTAAGTACTTCATCGAGAGGAGTGACTTGTACTCCAAATTTAATTTTACCATCTTGTGGGTCTTTTGTGCCTTCGTAACTGGATTCCCAAATATAGTAGCCTTTTAATGATGGATGAATAAATTTAGGGTCTTTAAGAACAACAGCAATATGTGAATAGTCACTGTTAGTAAAATATTTAATGGCTTTATTAAAAATACCCAAAAAGCCTTTTTCATTATAGTCAAATAATAAAATATCACCTGTTTTAAGATTAAGATTGCTCATTATATATATATAATAAATTATTCTTTAATAAAAAAATTTTAACGTCATATTGTAATATTATTTTTAAGTTTTTTTTGAGAACTCGTTGTATAATGATTTTCATATTCAGCAAGTTTGACTATAACCATATTACCATCGTTATCACTGAATCCCATTTTTGTAAAACCAAGTTTGAGCAGACGTGAAACACAAATTGAACATGGTCCAGAATGTCTATTATAATTGTTTTCTGGAGTAGAACGGTCATTTGAATTTCTTACACACCAAATAGTATATTTTTTAAGATCATACAAAGCATTATGTTTATTATATTTCTTATTTGATTTGCTAAAAACAATATTTTTTTCCTTTGCGGCGCACAGAACCGTTCACAAATTGTAAAGCCGCCGCCATCTCAGCATGCATACAAATATCATGCTTTCCTAAAAATTGAGTACGCCTATTAGTATTACATCCACAAGAAACTATTTTATTAGTGCTTCTTGTAATAATGGCACCATGTTTATGAATACATGGTGAATTACGAGCTATTTCTGTTGCAATACTTTGAATACGCCTTGTCTTTCGAGTGTTTATCACGGTCATGTTAATGTTAATACGAATTAAAAAATAAAATAATAATCAAATTTTAACAATTTTGTTGCAAATATAGTGGTTTTTTTACATCATCAAATTTACTAATATGTTCTATAATTAATTTACTATTATCAACTATACTATCAACAAAATCAAAAACTTCCCATTTATTAAATTTGTAATTATAAAAAGCTGATACATAGCAAAACTTTTTATAACTAAATATTTTAAATAATTGGTTATTTGTTTCAAGAAGAACTATTCGAGCTATACCAAAATTTTTATTTTCATTATAAAGTTCAAAAAGACCATAATTATTCGATGGTTGAATTGTAAATGTAAATAATTTATTCTTAAGAGTAGGTTTAATATATTCTTCTAGAGATGGATCATTACTAAATGTTTCACTGCTAAATTCTTCAATGAGTTCTTTTCTTTCTTTTTCAATATGAGAATATGAGTATTTATCAAAAAGTCTAATTTTCAAATAACACCTATCTGCATAATTTTTTGTGTTAAACAGAAAAACAATTGGATTACTTAGACCTATAAATTTAACACCTATAGTATCATATTGAGCTTCATTAATTAGATTATCCAATTCAGATAAATCTGAAAATTTCTTACTTATAATTCTAAATGAAGAAACCAAATTATATTTATATTCATTAGCTACAAAATTATAGCATAACTTAATAATGTCTAGTGGTTGCTTTTTGAACATACTTTTACCCTTATATACTTTACAAGATTCAATTAAAAATACCCACGTGCCTTTATGATTTAGCATTTCACCATAAAATACACTATCTTTAAACAGTTCATTATTAATTGAAAGTGGTACAACTGTAATTTTTGGAATCATATTATTTTTTGATTTAAGATCAATTAAAAGACTTACATTTTGATTATAAATTTTTGTTAAATATAGAATATATGGTTTACCTTTAGTGATCAAACAAGAATAAAATGGCTTTGATTTAATTACATCAATCAATCTATCACTATAACTTTTTTCATACATATTAAAAATGTCTAAATTATATTTATCAATCAATGTTTGAATAATATCTGATTTAGAACGAGCATTCTGAATAAGATATCCATTAGAATCACAAAACCTAATCTTAACTGAGTCCATTTTATACACATAAAGTTTAAACTTTAATATCAAATTTAAAAATGATTAAAGATATTTTTAAGTAATTAAGTATGTCTCAAGCTAAAACATACACTAAAGAAGAATTATCTGAATTTAAAATTGTTGATACTCAAAAACATGGGCCATTTAAGATTGATGAATGGATTTCATACTCAAAAAAAAATTCTAAGTTCATTCAAGCACAATTTAAGGATAAAAGGCTTATATTAATAAAATACCCCAGATTTATAGATATTACACAAGAAATAGTAAAATATGAAACTGATAAGAATACACATGTATATGATGTAAAATACTATGTTCGTACAATGGTATCCAAAAGTATAAATGAACGTAAAAATCTCAAACCATTTGGATTAGCAGCTTTAAGTAATAAAAACGTAACTCAAATAGGTGAAGAAGTAAATATCGAATATTTAAATAGTGAATCATGGAGAAATAAACATAATAAGTTGACAGGACAAGAAAGAGAGAATGATAAAATTAAAGATGTAAAGCCATTTTCTTCTCTAAGAGGAAATAAATTTCAATTATTCAGACCTTCAGATAAAACAAAGCAAAGAATGGAAATGAAAAAAACTACTTACAAGCCTCCTGGTGAAAGAATAAGAACAAAAATATCTTCAAGTGAATCATTAGTAATAAAAAATATCCCTAAAGATATGGATTTATATGAAATAAAGAGCAGTTTGACAGAAACTATCTCTGATTTTATTGGTATTAACAGTGAAAAAAATAATAAATTTAAGTTAAACATACTTGCAACAGATGGTATTCCTCGTGGAATAGCTTTTATTGATTTTAATTGTAAAGAATCATATCAAAAGGTATTAAATTCAAATTTAAAATTTAAACTTGGATTTAATGTACTTGATATTGAAGCTAAAAAATTAAAAAATTAAAAAGTAGAGAAAGCATTATCAAACTCATCAAAGGCAAAAACTTCATCTGATTTTGAGTTAAGTAATACTTTATCTGCCATTAAATCATTAGATTCAGGAGATTCAGTTGGCACAGGATTAAAATTATACTGCTCATCTTTTATATTAGTGAAAAATTTATCTAATTGACTTGTTGTATCATTTTCACATATTTCTATTGTATTTTCTTGTAGTGGTTTTAATAATTCTTGATAATTACTTCCTTTATCAAAATCTTCAACATCAAGATATTTCATAAAGTCATTTTTTACATCATTACTTAATATGTCATTAATTTCATTTTCATCAATAATTAATTCAACCTTTTTAGTAACTTTTTTTTTGTTTTGATTTTCATCATGATTTTCATTATGATCATCACTAGATTTATCTTCAGAATTGTGTAATAAATCGTCTGCACTTTCATTATCTTCTATTTTTTTTAGAGCAGATTGATGATGCTCGGCATCTCTAAGTAAATAGTGAATATATAGAATTACAGCTAAATAAACAACTGCTGTTAAAATAAAATCTAAATCCATTTATATTATACTTATATTTATTTTTTGAGTAATTTACTAATAAGAAATAATAAATATTTAAACATACTAATTAAAATTATTTATTATGACTAAATCAAAAGAAAAAAAAAATAGCGATGATGAAAATTCTGTTACAAATCAAGAATCAATAAATCAATCATCTAGTGTTGAACAAATTATTCAAGAACAAGAGACTAATCAAATAAGTAATGAATCTAATGATAAAGAATTAAATATTGCAACTGAAGAAAACAAAGGAGAAAATTTAAAAGCAGATTCAATAGTATCTGACGATAGTGATGTAGACATAGTCAATCATTCTACGATAAATACGATATCAGAAAAATTAATTTCATCCGAAAGTGAATCTGAAAAAGAGTCCGAAAAAGAAGATTCAGATGATGACAGTAAAAATCCCAAAGCTTTAGCGGTTAATGATAATTTAAAAATAAATCACGTTAAAACAGTTACACCAGAAAATTTTATTAGTATAACTCTTAAAAATGAAGATTTAATAAAATCTAATCTTAGTAATATTGAAAAACAAATAATTAAAAAAATTTTTGTTAAGAGTATTGATTCTATTCGTGAAGTTATTGATAATCCGAATATTGAATCCGTTATTGCAATTACTATTATTATAACTAATATAGCAGATTTACTAGAAAATATTAGGATTAATTCACCTTCTAATACGAATAAACTATCAGGAAGTATAAAAAAAAATATAGTAATATTTTTAGGGAGACTTTTTATTGAAAAAATAGGTTTTAGTAAACAAGAAAATATGCTTGCTGTATACGATGTATGTGCAGATAATGTACTTGAACGTATTATAAAATTTGCTAAAAACAATAAAGTTTCACATTTGGTAGAGGGAAAATTTGATGAATCAGTTAATCATTTAAAAAATAAATCTATAGGTTGTTGTATTATTAGCTAACATAAAATATTTTGTTTAAGATATCTTTTAGAATATTACATGCTACAGGTTTTTTAAGAGAAATATATGCAGTAAAGTAGGTACTAAAATCACATATATTAAGTTCTACAATACCATTGATAGTTATAGTCATTAAATCATAAGTTTCATTTGAATGATAATTTTCTGTAGATTCTGGTATAATTGAGTCTTTTTGAATTTCAGTCACCTTAAAAAAGAGGCATTCATATGGTAATATGTCTATTGTATTATGAATTTCATGCTCAATATTATTATTAATACGGCTAATTATTGTGTTATCAATTTTATATTTATATATTTTGTTTGTATGGTTAATTTTATATTTATAATTGGTAGCAACATTTTTAATTAATACATTAATTTGTTCATTAGATAATTTTGTATTAAATATATTTGTGTCTATATATTTACCATAGTGAATTGTAATAATTAGATTTTTGTTAGCAAGTAAAAGATGTTTAGTAAGAAATTCGTTCATTTTGATTTAATTAAAATACTTAAAAATAATCAAATTTAAATTAAAATTTGATTAATTATTTAAAAGTTAACTGTGTATTATAACAATGTCTAAGACTCAAACAATTAAGAAAACTACCGGAGTATGTATTGGTAAAGATAAGGTTATAAGTGAAATTAAGATTCCAGAAAATCTAAATATCGACCGTCTTGATTTTAATAAAATTAAATCATTTAAGATATCCAAAGGATGTGTATATGAAAGAGAATGTGACTTTCAATGGAATGATAAAACAATAAGTATTTATGCAAGCTCTAATGGAAAAGCAGGTAATGAAAATCAATATGATTTACCACCGCCTATTGATTCACAGTTGTATTTTGGAAATGTTTTGGCACTCTGTCATGAGGATAGTAAATTAACTAAGTTGTCTCATGCTGATTTTAATCAATTCTATGATGATGCAATGGGTGGATTTGAGTCATTGGGTGATGAAGATTCTTATTCTGATGAAGAGGAACCAGATTCTGATGATTCTATTCATGAATTTATTGTTAATGACAGCGAGATTGAAGAAGAATCAGAAGATAGTGAAAATGAACAAAGTTGTCATTCATCGGATTCAGTAGAAGAATCAGAGGAAGAACCTGAATTAATGTCTACGGGAGAAAGTATACAAGCTGATAATAGTGAGGAGGATGAATCAGAACAGCACAATGAAATCAGTAATAATGAGGAACAAGAAGGTGATAAAAGTGATGATAATGAAGAAAAATAAAACACATAAAATATTGTTAATTAAAATTTGATGTATTTATTTAAAGTTTTTATTTTAATAAAATAGAATGGATTCTAAAATTAATCCGAGAAATATTATTAATAATAAATTTTTTGAACTATTAAATAAACAAAATAATAGTTTAATTAAAAAAAAGAGGAAGACAGATGATGAGATTCTATATATTTGCATAGATATAGAAAAAGGTATTTATAATAAAACAATTAAACATGCAGAAACAAAAAATATACCTAAGCTTTGGGAAAATAATATATTTATGAATATGTACAAAGTATTTAGTATTGAAGTTTATACCAATCTTAAAAAAGACTCATATGTTAATAATGTAAGATTATTTGAACGTCTTATTATGGGTGAATTTAGTGGATATGAATTAGCTGATATGCCATTACAGTGTATGTTTCCTGAACATTGGAAGCCATTGGTTGATGAAAAATCTAAAAGAGATAGGACTCTTTATGAAATCAATAAAGAAATGGCTACTGATATCTATAAATGTGGAAGATGTAAGAAACGAGAATGTAGTTTTTATCAATTACAAACACGTTCTGCTGATGAACCGATGACCACTTTTGTAACATGTCTGAATTGTGGTAACAGATGGAAATGTTAGTAAATTTATGTCAATACATTTTTAAAAAAATAAAGATAAGACTATTTTTATTTTTTTGTTATATTTAGGTAATTTAATCACTATTAGAACTGGTTAATATTTGCAAGATGTTTAAGAATAGATTAACCATATCCAGATGTATCGATATAGTTGCAAGTACATGATCATCCGTTGAAAACTGATATTTTTTGTGACTACCTCCAACAATCAACTGAGTATCATAAACAATATAAGCTGAAAAGAGAACGACAGATGCACACGCTGCCCAAAGATTGACAGTACTACTCCCAACAAATATGTTAATAATGTTAATTGCAATAATACCACTTAAGGCCGTCAAAAGAAATCCTCCAGAACCAGTACAATCATATTTGGTTTGACATGCAAATAAAGTCATTGCAAGAGTAATTACTAGAGTTGTACCAGCTGCAAGAAAAACAGCTTGAGTATTGTTACGTGCGCATACGATTCCAAGAATGTAGGCTTCTGTAGCAGTGTAAATAAATAGTATAAAGTAATCACTTGGAGATGTTTTAACTAACCTTTCAAAGCATATAGGCAATAAAACGCTCAAAAAGAGGGCTATATATGCAAAAATCATTAATCTTGATGCTTCAGTAGAATTTGCAAACATATTCATTTTTTCATTATAAATAAATCCGTAGCATATAGTAGAAATAAAGAACCACATAATTGATAGATTAGTATAAACCTTGCGGATGAATGGATTACGATTTTTAATATTACATAATTGATTATTAGAATAAATATCATCGACAGTCATAGGCAAAGTGTTATTATTTGTAGTGTAATAATTAGTTATATTTGTTGGATTAGATGCAAAGTTTTTAGCCATTTTTTTATACCAAAAACAAAAAAAATGAATAATCAAATTTAATTAAACAGATACCAGATCATTTAATCTCCATAGTTCAATATTACCGTTAGGTAAGTGTCTACGTATTATAAGAGGTATTTTTTTTTGTTCAAATTCCATTTTAGCTATATCATATGTATTGGTAACATGTGATGGAACACTAACAAGTGCAATTGCACCATTTGCAATCATTTCAGAACGAGTACCTAGAACTTTTGCTTTTTCAAATTTAGTAAGAAAAGGTTTTGTTGTTTTTTTATTATTGTAGTAATTATTATAACTACTATTAACACTATTAATTTCACTTGTAAAATTACCTTCAATGGGTTGTTCAATTGAAGTATCTTCTATGCTTTCATATCCTTCATCAAATTCATCATCAGACATCATAATATATTATATAATAAAAAAATAACTTTAAATTAAATATCAAATTTAAAATTAATTTTTATTCCATGATGAACCACAATTGGCACAAAGATAAATATACTTCATATTATTAGGATCATATTTTATGTAAAGAATTTCTTTAGATATTTTTGTTAATTTATCAATAGATAATTCGTATGATGGTATAATATTTTTATTAAACTTAGACTGAAATTCCTCTTTGTTTTCTTTGCTTTTAAAAACAAGTATTGCTTGTGTTAATTTTACTCGATATTTTTTATCTATTGTACTACTAAAACTTTCAAAAATTTCATCAAATTGTTCGTCAGTATAGTCTGCAGGTATATTTGATATTGTTAATGTAGTTTCCTGATCGAATTTTGTATTTGTAGCACATTTAGGATTGATACAATCATATTCAACGCGTGGAAGCGATACGTCAAAGATAGTATATTTATTAGAAAGAACTTTTTCTGCAATATAATCTTCTTTATAATTTCTTTTATAAATAGCTTTTGAACTAATGTCTTTGACACCTTTCCAACCACAATTTTTACAATAATTTTCCAAGATGGGAGGAGATTCATTGCGATTTAATTTAGTGTAAGTCATAAATTTGCAGTGTGGACAAAATTGCATGTTATATTATTATAATATAATATTTAAATTAATATTAATCAAATTTAAGTGCATAATAATAATCTGAAGATATGGATTCTTCAAGTAAAATATATTTAGATTTGGTTTTTTGATTGTAATAGATTTTAAATTCAGCTGTATAACTATCATAATTTGGTATAATTATTTTTTTAACAAGTTTATTTAATTCTTTTTTAGGCAAATTATATTTATTTTGAATATTTTGCATTAATTTTAATAGATTAAATAAAATAAAATCAGACATGTACTTACATATTAATATTTATTTAAGTAGTTAGCTTTTGCATTTGCACCATCGTTTTTGAATTTTATCACCTCTTTTATATTCAATCACTCTATAGCTAACATTTTCTTCTGTTATACACGTATATCCTTTTTCATATAGAGAAGCAGATTCTTTAGGTTTAGAAGATGTTTTTTTTTGAATAGGTTTATTAACAGTTGATTCAGTATTTACAATTTCAGGATTTGAATTATTTTCAACGATAGTATTTGAAAAAGTGCTATTTTTTTTATCTAATTTTAAAGTTGGGGAGTATTTATTAAATAATACTTGAAGTTTATCAATAAGTGATTTTTTATCAACATTAATACTGAAACTATACACTGGACTTTTATGTACGCATGAATCTTTCAGATCTAAATTAGTAATAATATTAACATATTTTTCATAATTTTTAATAAAATTTCGAATAATAGGTTCTTTAAAATACGTAAATTGTATATCAATTTTAGAAATTATATCTACTACAGCGTATTTAATGTTAAAATACGCAATCAACTTGGCATATTGTTCGTGGGATGTCCTGCGCGAATTTATATTTTCCCATCCAGGTTCATTTTCAAGAGGATATTTAGTCATTACAGAACGCATTGACATAGCTACATTTTTGGAATTTTGACATGGGGTCCAAGGAGGACCGCTCCAAGTTCCAAGAAAAGAGAAGCAACACTTACCGCATACATAAAAATTAGGGTGTTTGCGTACATTACCTCCTTGAGTAAGTGATTTCATAGTCATAGGTTTAAATGGATAATTATCTGGAAATTGACCCATAAATACGTAAAATCCATATTCATATGGAGAATTTTCGGGACCCATGAGGAGTTGATAATAGTGAGTTGATATAGTTTTACCTTCGAAGCGTGGAAAGTGAAAATAAATACCCTCTTTATCTAGTAAATCCTTAGTATCATTGATGAGTTTAGAATCATAATTTATCCTATTAATTGCAATTGGATTGGGAGAATCAGTATAGATGTTATTGTTGGTTGACATTTTTATTATTTAATAATTTAAGTAATTATTATCAAATTTATTATAATTAAATATAAGGACATAAAAAATATTTAATTTAATATATTAATGGATACAACATATAAAATGTATTGTATGGGAAGTGTTTTAATTGATAAAGCAAGTTCATATATATCTAGTGAGTCCAGTTTAAATGATAAAGCTGTGAGAATAACTCCAAATAATAGGGGAATATTGGGTTCATTATACGATTTAACATATCCATCTACTGAAATATTACCAAAATTATACTTAGGAAATTCATTTAATGCAAGAGATTACTATGATTTAGAAAAGAACAATGTTGGTCTCATAATAAATTCGTCGCCTTGTATATCTAATTATTTTCCAGATTGCTTTCAATATTATAATGTAGATGTTAAGGACATATCAGGTGCAGATATTTTAAGTCACCTTGATAAAACTATAACAAAAATGCATGATTATTTAACTAAAAACAAAGATAAAGCTATTTTTGTTCATTGTTTTATGGGTTCAAGTAGGTCTGCTACTATTATTATAGCTTATTTAATTAAATATAAAAATTATCGTGTCAGAGATGCAATTAATTTTGTAAAAGAAAAACGTTGTGTAGTAAATTTAAATATAGATTTTTTTAATCAATTAATTAAATTTAGTAAAGAAAATAATTAAGTGTATAAGTTAGTAATTTATATACTTAATAATATATTTTTAGTGCTTGATATGGTGTTAAAATAAAAGTAAACATTTTTGTAAATTTGATTAAATAATTATTTAAAATTATTTTGTTAAATTATAATTAAGAGACATGCATAAGAAATCAGTGCCTACAAGTTCATGGAAAAATAACCCATTAAATACTTTCTTGCAGGAAACAAGGTCGCAATGTAAATTGAATCCGGGTGATGAAAAAAAGTATACACATACAAGTATAGATAAACCAAAAGGTTCATACTTTATTCCAGAAGAAAACATGGATACATTCTGGGAACTATATAATCAAGTAGTTTTTAAGGATGGAATAAAGACTCATCTAACAGAACGTGTAAGTGATTTAGAGTATACACCTTTTAAAATAGATATTGATTTGCGTTATTATGCAAAGGATGTTGATAGAGTATATACACAAGATGATATAAATGAAATTTGTAAGTTATACATGAGAGAAATGAATGTTTGGTTTCAGCCGCTTGACGATGAAGAAAGAGAATTCTTTATTCTTGAGAAATCCAAACCAACATTTGATATGGATAGACAAGGTAATAAGAAATTAAAAGAAGGAACAAGTGATATGTTTCGTATTAAAGATGGAATTCACATTATTACGCCTTATATTGTTCATAAAGCTGTAGTTCAACATAAAGTACGTCAGCAAGTATATGAAAAAGTAGGTAAAATCTTAGATAAATATAACTTTGATTCAACTTATGCAGAAATATTCGATGAAGCTGTAATTCACAAGAATAATTGGCAATTATATGGTTCACGGAAGCCTTATAAAGAAGCTTATAAATTGACACGTATTATTCGTGTATGGGAAGATAATATAGAAGAGATGAAATCTGATAAATATACAGATAGACAGTTGATTGAGCTTCTTTCTATGAGAAACAAAAATGACGAATCACATACAGCTATTTTACACGGGCAGATGGAAGAAATAGTGTATCATCTTGACTGTGAAGCAGATAAATTAAGTGCAAATAGAAAAAAACGTTTGATTTCAAAAAAGAAAAAACTAAAAAATCAGAGAAAACTTAAGAAAGATGATATTGCATTAGTGTGTAATTATGTAGATTGTCTTAAGGTAGAGCGTGCAAATTCTTATAATTCTTGGATAGAAGTAGGTTGGTGTCTTCATAATCTTCATAATAAAGACGATACATTACTTAAAAAATGGATTGAATTTAGTAAAAAGCCATCTAACCGTTCACATGAAGCAGAATCTGCATGTAAAGACTACTGGGAAAACATGTGTTGTGAAGGACTTGGAATTGCAAGTTTAAAACTATGGGCAAAAGAAGATAACCCCGAAAAATATTATAAAGTACTTCAGAAAGATAATTATAAATGTGTAATGGATGTAATCAAAATTAAAAAAGGTTCTTCTTATGATGTAGCCAAACTGATGTATAATATGTTCAGTGATTATCATAAATGTGTTTCTATAAAAGATACAGCATGGTATTATTATGACGAAAAACAGCATAGGTGGAAAACGGATGATAAAGGAGTAATGCTTAGACGTAAAATTTCAGAAGAAGTATATCGTGAATTCAAAAAGGTAGCAACAATTAAAACAGAACAATCTTCAGAAGCAGGCGACGATGCACATGAAGACGTTCAAAAACTATTTGCAGTAATGGCTCGTCTCAAAGAAACAAGTTTCAAAGCAAATATTATGACGGAATGTGCAGAGATTTTCTACGACAAAGAACATGTATTTATTGATTTACTAGATTCAAATAATAATCTTATTGGATTTAATAATTGCGTGTATGATTTGATAAGAGAAGAGTACCGTAAGGGTCGTCCTGAAGACTATATTTCTCTATCAACTAAAATAGATTATGTACCATATGAAGATGTATCAGAATCAAGAGAGCTGACAGAAATTAATGATATGTTACGATCTATATTTGTAATTAAAGAAATTCGAGAATATGTCATGACACGATTATCATCATTTTTATCTGGTTCTACCAAAGATGAACATTTTGATGTATTTTCGGGAGGCGGTGGTAATGGTAAGTCTAAAATTATGGAACTTCTAGAAAAAGCAGCAGGAGATTACTGTTGTAAGTTACCGATTTCTCTTTTGACTTCTAAGCGCGCAGCATCTAATGCAGCTACACCTGAACTTGCAAATACTAAGGGTAAACGCATTGCTTCTCTACAAGAACCAGATACTGAAACTTCATTAAATGTTGGTTTGATGAAGGAGCTTACTGGTGGTGATACTATTCAAGCAAGAGCTTTATTTAAAGAACCGATTGAATTTAAACCTCAATTTAAGCTTATTCTTTGTTGTAACGATAAACCCAAATTACCTGAACATGATGAGGGTACATGGCGTCGTGTTAGAAATACTGATTTTGTAACTGCTTTCCGTCATGAACCAGAAGAAGATAGAGTTCTTCAGTTCAAAATTGATGAATCATTAAGTGAACATTTTAATGATTGGGTAGAACCATTTATGTCTCTACTCATTCAATATCATAAACAATATAGAAAAAACGGACTTCATATTCCAGATGAAATTCATGAATATACAAATGAATATCGTGCAACAGGTAGTCATTTCGTAGACTTTGCAAATGATCGTCTTGAAGAAGACCCAACAAATAAGAAAACAATTACAATGCAACGAGCATATGATGCATATAAAAGATGGTATACTGATAATCATGCTGATAAAAATTGGAAAAATAGAAAGCAATTACAGGCTTATCTTGATGAAAAATTTAAAACTAAATTGATTTCAGGAAGTAAAAATAAACACTATATTGGTGTAAGTGAAATTGAAATATCACCTGTAAATATAAATTCAAATTATCAAAATTGTATGATTGACGAACTTGATGATTAGTAATCATAAATTAATTTAATAGTAACTATTGAAATTACTAAAAGTAAAAATTTTAAGATATATATAATCATACGATATAATCTGTCAGTTTCTTCATCATATAAAAGCATTCTTTTTTTGGTATTAATATTGCGTGCTTTATTAATTAATTTACGTTTGTTTAAACTTATATTATTTGCTAAATTATTGTCAAGATTTAAAAGTATGCCATTAGTTGGTTCAAAAGCTAATTCAATATTTACGTTTCTCTGAGCTATTTTATTAAGTAAATTATGTTCATTACGCAAAATGGTACCAAGCTGTTTTCTAATCTTAGAGTTAACACTATCAGGTAATATATCCAGACAATCATTTAGACTATAATCACCTGTTGTAGTTGATGTTTGACTTGGAGTTTCATTAGGAGGAAGTACACATTTTTTAGTACAATGTTCCTTTACTTCATTCTCATATGAACTAAACAGAGTGTTAGTATAGTCAGAACTAGCGGAGTTTGTAGTGTAATCATCAGTAATAGATGAACAAGTTAATGTTGGAGTCCAATCAACTATTTTTTTTGGATTATCTCTTTTCCAATTAGAATATTGCCTACAGTAGCATTCATATTTATTGGTTTGATCACTGGTTAAACTTGCAGTTGTTTCACCTGAAGTACTTGAATCACCTGAAGTACTTGAATCACCTGAAGTACCAAAACCATCCGATGTAGTTGATCCACCTGATGTATCTAATGAATTTTCGGTATTTGTCATATTAATATATTATAATATAATTATTATAATAGGTTAAAATTATTATTCACTTTTACATTTTTTACTATTGTT
>MDSV01197135.1_pt1 | contig 33155 bp, 29 predicted proteins | sample 810851 | NCBI WGS metagenome assembly MDSV01 (sample SAMN05326640, study PRJNA326480) | marine metagenome | isolation source: seawater | place: Atlantic Ocean: North East | collected 2012 | reverse complement strand
GCCATCAACTGGTCGCGGGAGATGGGGCAATGAGCACGATTGTCCGCAAACCCGCGCTTCCGGTTCTCCGTAAAACCGCATTGCCGCTTGTGCTGATTTCCGCATCGGCGCTCGCCGGATGCGCCACCTATCGCCCGCCGGAGATCAGCTACGATGACAGCGTGCCGCCGCTGCCCACGGTCGAGCGACCCACGGTCGTTGAACGGCCGAGGCCGCTCCATACGCCGCCGGCCTGGACGGTCGCGCGAGGTGGACAGGCATCTTCCACACCAACGGGACAAGTCGAGAATGCCAATGTGGCCGCCCGAGTCGAGCCTCGCCGGGAGGGCTATTACAACGCCATCCAGATTTATCCCTGGAGCGAGGGGGCGCTCTATCAGGTCTATGCCGCACCGGGCCAGATCACCAACATCGCGCTCGAACCGGGCGAAGCGCTGACCGGCGCGGGACCGATCGCAGCCGGCGACACCGCCCGCTGGATCATCGGCGACACGGAGAGCGGCTCGGGAACATCCCGGCGCGTTCATATCCTCGTCAAGCCGACGCGGACAGACATCGTGACCAATCTCGTCATCACCACCGACCGCAGGACCTACATGATCGAGTTGCGGTCGCGCGACGATCCCTACATGCCAGCGGTCGCATGGGCCTATCCACAGCCCCCGGCCACGCAGCGGGCCACGCCGACAACTCCGAGGATTCCGGCGGCATCCGCCCGCCACTATCGCTACGGACTGCAGGGCGACAGCCCGCCCTGGCGGCCGGTCTCGGTCTTCGACGACGGGCGACGGGTCTACATCGTCTTCCCAGCCGGGATCGTGCAGGGCGAGATGCCGCCGCTCTTCGTCCTCGGCTCCAACGGCGAGCCGGAGATCGTCAACAGCCGCATCTACCGAAACATCCTGATCGTGGACCGCATTTTCGCGGCGGCCGAGTTGCGGCTTGGCAGTGGCGACCGCCAGCAGACCGTCAGGATCGTGCGAACCGACGGGAGGCCAGGATCATGAGCGACATCGACAACACCAGCGAAGCGGAAGTGCCGCTCGACGCGCCGGCCGACGATACGACCGAACCGATGCGCCTCCGGGGAACCCCGCCGCGCGTCACGCGGCTCTCGCGCCGCGTTCTCGCCGGCCTCGGTCTGGTCGGAGCGCTCGGGGTCGGCGGCGCCCTGATCTACGCGCTTCAGACGCCCGACAATGGCGCTGGCAGCGACGAACTTTATTCGACCGAGAACCGCAATACCGCCGATGGATTGAACGACCTGCCCAGCGACTACACCGGTCCGGTGCTCGGTCCGCCACTTCCCGGCGATCTCGGCCGCCCGATCCTCGATGCGCAAGAGCGGGGACAGCCGGTTCCGCCGCCAGCGATCAACGCGCCAGCCGTCGATCCGGAGGAACAACGACGGCTTGCCGAAGAGGAAGCGGCGCGCACCAGCCGGGTGTTCTTCCAAACCGCACCTGGCGCGGCGCGGGAAACATCAGCGCCAAACATCGCAGGGCTCAATCTCGGCAACCAACCGGGCGCCGCACAGAACAACGATCTCGCCTTCCTCAACGCCCCGGTGGACCGGCGTACCGTCGCACTCGACCGCGTCATTCCGCCGGCGTCTCCCTTTGTGCTGCAGGCCGGATCCGTCATTCCGGCGGCGCTGATTACAGGCATCCGGTCGGACCTTCCCGGTCAGATCACGGCGCAGGTCACGCAGCACATCTATGACAGTCCGACCGGGAGCATGGTGCTGATCCCGCAGGGCACGCGCATCATCGGCGAATACAGCAATGACGTCGGCTTCGGGGACCGCCGCGTGCTGCTCGTCTGGAACCGACTAATCTTTCCCAACGGCCGCTCGATAGTGCTCGAACGCCAGCCCGGTGCCGATCCGCAAGGCTATGCGGGACTCGAGGATGGGGTCGATTATCACTGGTGGGTTCTGGCTAAGGCCGCCGGCCTTTCGACGCTACTGGCCGTCGGGGCTGAACTCACCATGGATAATGACGAACGCCTTATCCAGGCGATCCGCAACGGTGCCCAGGACACGATCAACGACGCAGGCCAGCAGATCGTCCAGCGCCAGTTGCAGGTCGCACCGACACTGACGATCCGACCGGGCTTCCCTGTGCGCGTCATCGTTACCCGCGATCTCGTCCTCGAACCCTATGGAGGCTGAGCCATGACCGCAAAGCTGAAGCTCTCATCCGTTCCAGATGACAAACCCGTCAAGCTGTCGGTGGAACTCCCTCCGGAAGTCCACCGCGACCTGCTCGACTATGCCGCCGTGATGGCGCGTGAGACCGGAGAAGCAGCGCCAGAACCGGCGAAGCTAATTGCGCCCATGCTGCAGCGGTTCATGACGACGGACCGGGCCTTTGCCCGCTTGCGGAAAATCCAGACTCGATCGTCGTGAGCCCAAGTGCTTCCTCAGACCAATCGGAAGAGCCACGACGAACGCGTCCGGCCAGCGTGTGCGCAGCGCTGATAAAGCGTCGTAGCGCGGGATTGTCGTTATGGCGGGACCAGACGGCACTGAACGGAACAATGTCGGCAGGATCTGTTAACGGACGCAGTACGAGATGAGGGAGCTTCACATCCACCCAAGCCGCAGACACCAATGTGATGCCCTGTCGAAGGCCAACCAGATTCATCAGAGTCTCCTGCACCACCGCTTTAAACATAACTTCCGGATAGGTGCTGTAGTCGGCAGCCCGACGGATGATATAGTCATGCACCTCGGGTCCGGGTGCACGCCGAGTTACTATAAAGCGCTCGCTTCGCAAGTCAGACCAGTCGAGCTGCCGTCTGTCAGCCAGTTCATGTCCCTCAGCAAGTGCGACGTGTACACGCTCTTTCCAAAGCGGAGAGATTTCACAATCAGCAAGACCGCCTTCGCCGGATAGAAACGCCACATCCAAATCTCGCCTCCTGATCGCATAGACATGCTCGTCACGACCTCCATCCCGGATATCGACCTCGATTTCAGGATGCCGCGCGGCATAGCGACAAACAAGTTCCCGTAGAAACCCTCCGGCGAGCGAGGTGAGAATTCCCACACGCAGCACCCCGATCTCTCCGCGGCCAGCGGCAGTCGCTGCCTTGCGCGCAAGCTCGAGCTGTTCCAGCGCCGGTCGCACATCCCTAAGCAGGCGATGTCCAGCATCAGTCAGCTGTGCACCTGAGACACGACGTTCGAACAACGATACGCCCAGCGCATCTTCAAGCTGCCGAACTGCGCGGCTGACGCTGGACTGTTGCATATGCAGGACGTTTGCAGCCCTGCGGAAACTCCCATTCTCGGCGGTTGCGACAAAGTGACGAAGATTTCTCAAGTCAATAGCCATTCGCCGCTCTCGCTTTTACTCTAGATATTCCAGTAAAGGTGGCGCACTCTGGTTCATTCCCAGTTCGTCGCGTGGCGACGATGGAAGGACGGTTCGCTGCGATGTTCGCCAGCAAGTTGCCCTGGGTCTGGCCTTGGCCGCACGGTTGATCAAACAGGTCGAACTTAGAGACGCTGAATGTGCTGCCGTCCTTACAGTCGAGAGCCAAAGCGTTGCCCGGCAATTGGCCGCGGTACCCCACATCCGAAACGAATGCTTCGCACCTGGCTGAGCCTGTCGTCAGCGAAATATGCACTGCGGGCGTCGGCGATAGCTTCGTCACGGTCTTGGCGCTTGGCTTGGCCAAGGAAGTGTCACAGAAGATGCATTGACCTCCGAGATGGCTGCCCGTGATGTTGCCGTCTTGTCGGCTAAGGCGGATCTGCTTCAGGGAATGAGATTGAACGGCCGTATGATGGAATGCGTAGCCAGATGTGCGCGATTGGATCAGAATCCCCACAGGCTGACAGACCAAGATTCGGAAAATCTCTTCGCCTACTCCATGAGCTCCATTCCCAGACGGAGAACTTGATCTCGATCAAGCACGATGCCACCTTCGCAGTATAAGCTTATGGCATGATGGATGATCTGCGCGAAATACGATGAAACACGACATTCAAGAGATAGGAAGGATTGCGCCCAGAGTTTGGGCGTTGTTCTTCATACTCTTACTGATCGTAGCCGGTTTGAGTTCGCACACTGTCCAATCCCATCCTTCGACCGCCCAGACAGAGACCGCTGTAACAAGCGAAATGCTCAACATGTCTGATCTGCTCAGTGATGCAACGCTTAGCGTCTCATCTACGGCAGTCCACTGCCACTCGGCGGCTTCCTGCGCTTTCTTACCGGTGGGCTCTTACACTGTCTTCCATACGGCAAGATCCGGTAAATGGATTCCTAGGCCGCCTCTGTACCACCGATCCACGATTAGCGATCGTCAATTCCGCCCGCCCCGCCTCCCTGCGTACGTCTGATCGACGCGTATGAGGGCTGCGATGCTCTCCGCGCGTCAACACCTATTGACCTTCTTTTGCGCATGGAGCCACCTAAAATGACAGCCCTTTCACGTCCGGATTCCGCCCCCCGCCAAAGCGTCGCTCCCGACGTTGCTACTGTTCAGCGTTTGAATGAGCGCCGCTTCGAGTTCATGCGCTTCTTGCGACGGCGTCTGAGCCATCAAGAGGATGCCGAAGACGCCTTCCAGGACTTTTGCCTAAAGGTGGTGCGTGCCGCGGAAAAGCCTCAGACCACCGCCAAGATCGACGCTTGGCTCAGCCGAGTCTTACGGAATACGCTAACCGATTATTATCGGCGCCGAGCGACACGCCAACGGACCGAGGCGGCTTACGAAGCCGAGACTCATAGTCAAGCGGCACCACCGGAGATGATGCAGTTTCAAAATCCTTGTAGCTGCATCCGGAACCTCGTTCCGACACTCCGGCCAGACTATGCAGAGATTATTCGCCGGGCCGATCTCGACTCGGAATCTCGCGATCGCATCGCACTCGATCTGGGTCTCACTACCAACAATATCGGTGTCCGCCTGCATCGTGCGCGCCGAGTTCTGAAAGAGAGGATCGAGCAGTGCTGTGGCGCGTGCTGTGTAGGCGGGTTCGGGGACTGCGATTGCGCTCCAGAACCGCACGGGAGCCGTCGGAGCAGATGAAATGCGTCAGCGTGTAATGTCGCCTTGGCTGAAGCGTCTCATTGATTGAGATCTGGTGCTGGACGTATCAATCCAACGATACGGCCAGCGCCGTGTTACCGAGCCACGGAGCTTCGCCCATGAGCAAGAAAAACATCCGGAGCGCATCGCCGAATGTGCCGCCGGCTACTGGCCAGCGAAATGCAGACAGCGACTACCGAAGTGTCCTCCACGGCCTTCAGGTCGAACTCGTAAAGCTTCAGAAGCACTTCATCCGCTGCAACGACAAGATTCTCGTTTTGATCGAAGGTCGTGACAGCGCAGGGAAAGATGGTGTGATCAAGCGCATTGTCCGCCATCTGAGTCCACGTGAGACCCGTGTCGTCGCTTTGGGCAAACCGTCTGACCGTGAGCGTGGCGGATGGTATTTTGAGCGTTACGTCCCGCATCTGCCAGCCCAACAGGAGTTCGTACTATTCAATAGAAGCTGGTACAATCGCGCTGGAGTTGAGCGCGTAATGGGATTTTGCACCGAAGAAGAATATGAAGAGTTTATGCAGACAGTGCTCGAGTTCGAGCATATGCTTGTCAAATCCGGCATCAAGCTTTTCAAATATTATCTCGACATTAGCAGGCCCGAACAGAAGCGGCGACTGAAAGACCGCCGCGATGATCCGCTTAAGCAGTGGAAAATCAGTCCCATCGACTCCAAGGCTATCGAGAACTGGGCTGCTTACAGCCAAGCTCGGAACGAGATGTTCGCGCGCACTCATAACCCGATCACACCTTGGACCATCGTGCGCGCGGATGATAAGCACTTGGCACGCACCAATCTCATCAAAGATCTGTTGGTGCGCCTACACTACGACGACAAAGATAATTCGGCGCTTCTCGTCAACCCAGACATTGTCCTCCAATACCATGACGCCTATGCGCAGAGCGGTGTACTCGCGCCATGAAAGATTGTCGAAAAACGCGTTCACCGCTGCTGCAAAAAACTGAACAAACCATCAAGCCGGCGGGCGCTACTGAATATCCAGGGCCACAGGCTAGTTGTCCTCTGCAGCGAAGCGCCGATCATTATGGAATCATGACTCCTGCAGATGATATCGTCAGGCAGCTTCTCGGCGGACGGCAAGAACAACCGAGTCATCAGGGATGACCGCCCTAACGATCGCGCAGATCATTTTGGTCATGCTACTATGGGCTGCCTGCTTTCCGCTCATCACTGCCGGCCTGGACCTCGCTCCGCATCTAACCTTCGCCGCAATGCGGGCGCTACTAGCGGGCCTTACCCTGACACTGCTCGCGCTGGCACTGCACCGGCCGCTGCCGAAGCGATTGGCGCACTGGGTGATGGTCGCCGTCGTAGGATTTGGAGCGACAAGCCTCGGCTTCCTTGGGATGTTTCATGCCGCTGAGTTCGTCTCGCCCGGCATCGCCACGGTGATCGCTAACACCCAGCCAATGCTAGCTGCAATTCTGGCAAGTCTGATCCTTCATGAGCGGCTCACACTAAACGGAAAAATCGGGCTTCTGCTGGGCTTTATTGGCATTCTCATCATTGCCGCGCCTCAGGTCGTTGCCACAGGTCAGCAGACCTATATTTTCGGCGTTGCCTACATCATCCTTGCCGCGCTGGGCGTCACCATAAGCAACGTCGTGATAAAGCGCATCGCCGGCCAGGTCGATCCCCTGATGGCCATGGGATTGCAGATGTTGATTGGCAGCATCCCCCTCATTCTTATCGCCTCTGGAACGGAGGAGCCGACAGCGGTCACATGGTCGCTTACCTTCGTTGGCATCCTGCTCGCCCTCAGCCTCCTCGGAACTGCGCTCGTATACTGGCTATGGTTCTCGGTGCTTGAGAAAACGCCGCTCAACGGGGCCAATGCCTTTAGCTTCTTGATCCCGATTTTTGGGCTTACGATCGGTGCACTATTTTTTGACGAAACTGTGGGGTGGACGCAGCTGGCGGGCATTATCCTCGTGATCCTCGCGGTCGGACTCGTCTGCCGTCACGGCACGAGATCGGCGAGGGGCGTGGCTGACTAGCGGCTCTGACCCCGACCAAAAATATCTTTAAGCCCGGTCACACCCACCCGGCTTTTGCTCTTCAATCGATCAAGAAGCAGGCTTTTAGGAGCGACCGGGACCTCAACGGCTCAGCTTGACCGCTTCTTCTCTCGGCCACTCCCTCCAGAACTGGATTCCGCAGCACTGGACACTGTCTGGACGGACGCCGACTGTCCACCATCCGTCGCACTTTCCGCCTCTATCTCCGCCTGTGCGCAGAACCAATGGTCGAGGTGTTTGCCTTCGGGCCGGTCCTCCCGCTCCCAGATTGCGTATGCGCGCTCCTGGATTTTCGTGTTCATATCGTCACTCATGATGTGTCTCCTTTTTTGAGCGGTTGGCAAGTTTGCTGTCTATCGGCCAAACGAGCTGAGGGGCAGCGTGCTAACGACAAGAGACGCTCAAAGTGAGCCCGCCTTACACGTCACGATCCGAAAATTGGATAGGAAGTGTTGCCGCCTGCGGCGAATCTCGGCGTTTGTATTGCCCCCAGTCCGTGTAAGGACTCAGTCGCCTATACGTCTTATCTGGGTAGCTAAAAGATTAGAGGTGGAAGATGACTTGCGATGATCCGGACGACCGCTCGGAGACCGATGATGACGGTGACGCAGCTGCGAAGGAAGCGGATGCTGCCGTGCGCCGTGCACTTGTGGAGAGTCGTCGGCAGATTCTGGGCTTTTTGCAACGGCGGCTCGGCAATTCCGAAGCCGCAGAGGATGTCCTGCAGGCATTCATGCTGAAGGCAATTGAGCGATCGAGCCAATTGCGTGATGTCCGCACGGTCCGTGGCTGGCTGAGCCGGATCCTCGCCACGACGGTCATTGACCATCAGCGTCGCTCCGCCAGACGACGACAGCGGGAGGCCGTAACGAACCCGACTGATCTTGAAGACTTCAAGATCGAGCCTGATGAAGAACTCGACGAAGCGGTGTGCAATTGCCTTTACAAGCTCTTGCCCACGCTCAAACCGGAATACGCCGAGGTGATCTGGCGAGTCGACCTGCTGGGAGAGCCCAGGGAACGGGTGGCGGCAAGCCTCGGAATTTCGCTGAACAACATCACGGTCAGGCTCCATCGCGGCCGCCAAGCGCTGAAAAAGCGGCTTGAGGAGATGTGCCTGACCTGTCCGATCCACGGCTTCCTCGACTGTCACTGCGAAGAGGCGGAACGCACGCGTCGCCGCCGCGAAGAGCTCGCGCGCGCATCCGGACTGTAATGTTGTCCTTCCTGCTTCGTCTGTAGCTCAGGATGGTGGCTCCATTCAGGTTGAATGGCTCTCGCTCCACCCCGACACATATGAAGGACAACGGCAATGAACACGGAATCGAAAACTACCACCTCCGGTTCGGCTGACCGGACCGAACCATCCTGCTGCGGACAGGGAGGTCATCCTCCGGTCAAATCAGAGGCGCACTCAGTCCGGCCCGAACAGTCTTCCAGACAACAGCGGCCGGAAGACGCGCGCGGGGCATCGACAGGCTGCTGCTGCGGCAACTGACCAAAAGCTTCGTCGGACAGGACAGGTGTCGCGCATCGCGGCGCCTGTCGACCCGCAACTCATGTCCATCCCACATCGAATGGCGCGCCCGAGGAGTCTGGCCTTGACTAAAGTAACATTGGAGGTCAGCGACCTTTTCGAAGAGCTTGATCATCTCGCGGTCGAGAAGCAACTGAGCACTGAGACAGGTGTCCGCCGGGCCTCGGCAAACCCCGCTTCCGGCAGCGTGACCGTTGACTTTGATGAGTCAGTCACGAACGTCGAGAGCTTGAAGCGCAAGTTGAATTCCTGCGGTTTTCGCTGCCGTGGGAGCGTGCATCCGCGGCATGTTTGCGAACCGGCAGCATCGGGCCCTACGGCGGTGCTGCCCTCGCAAACGAGCCACGCGGGCCACCGAGGGGTGTCTGCGGCTCACGACGAGATGGCGCACGAGATGGGCCATAGTGCCGGCATGGACATGTCCGCCATGGTTCGGGACATGCGCAATCGTTTCTGGATCGCGTTGGTCTTCACGATACCGATCTTCATTTATTCCCCTATGGGTGGCATGTTTACGCCGCCAGCGCCGCCTTTCGGTCTCGACCTCGACCTGTGGCTGTTCTTTCTCGGCAGCATCGCGATCGTCTATCCAAGTTGGCCCTTTTTTACCGCCGCTTGGCGCGCCCTGCGCAATGGAGTGCTCAACATGGCAGTGCTCGTCGTGCTGTCGGTGGGCACCGGCTATGTTTTTAGCGTCGGCTCGACTTTCTTCTTCCCCGGCGTGCAGTTCTACGAGGCGGTCGCAGTACTGCTCGTCTTCATCCTCCTCGGGCATTGGCTTGAGATGCGTGCCCGGGCGGGCGCCTCCGCGGCAATCCGGGCGCTACTTGATCTCGCACCGCCAATGGCGACGGTCCTGCGCGACGGCACCGAGGTCGAAGTGCCCACTTCGGAGGTACAGGCCGGCGAGACTGTGATCATCCGGCCGGGAAACAAAATCCCTGTCGATGGGGAGGTCATCGAGGGAGAGTCGCTGGTGGATGAGTCCATGCTGACCGGCGAGTCGATGCCGGTGAACAAGGGCCAGGGCGACCAAGTGATCGGCGCCACTATCAACAAGAGCGGCAGTTTCCGCTACCGCGCCACCAAAGTTGGGGCCGACACGGCGCTGGCACAGATCGTCAAGCTGGTGCAAGAGGCACAAAACTCCAAGGCGCCGGCCCAGCTCCTCGCTGACCGCGCCTCCCAATGGCTGGTGCTGATCGCCATCCTTATCGGGCTTGCTACTTTTGGCGTCTGGTTCTGGTGGGTCGGCGAGCCGCTACTATTCGCATTGACCTTGACGATCACGGTCTTCGTCATCGCCTGTCCGGACGCTCTGGGGCTAGCGACGCCGATGGCGGTCATGGTTGGAACCGGGCTCGGTGCAACCCACGGAATTCTCTTCAAGAACGCCGGCGCGCTTGAAGAGGCGACCAAGCTCGATACGATTGTCTTCGACAAAACCGGTACATTGACGATGGGCGAACCGCGTGTGGTCGAGGTCATCGCCACGGAGAATAGCAGCGAAGCGGAAGCATTGCGCGCCGCTGCGGCCGTGGATCGCGGCTCGGATCATCCCTTGGCGCTTGCGATCGTGAAGCGGGCTGAAGATCTCGACGTGCCGGAAGCGCACAACTTCCTCAATCTCGAAGGGAGAGGAGCGAAAGCTGAAATCGATGGACGGAAAGTCCTGCTGGGCAACCGTCGATTGATGGACGAGGAGAACGTTGCGCTCGACTCGCTCAGCGCACAAGCAGAACGGCTGAAGACCGAAGGGCGCACGGTGGTGCATGTAGCCCAGGACGGACGGATGCTCGGGATCATTGCGATTGCCGACGCGCCGCGCCCCAGCGCGAAAGCGACCGTCGCCAAATTGCGGGAGCGCGGCGTGTCGGTCGCAATGTTGACCGGCGACAACGAAGGCACAGCGAAACGGATAGCCTCGGAACTTGGCATCGACATCGTTCTCGCTGATGTCCTGCCGGGACAGAAAGCCGAAAAGATCAAGGAGCTGCAAGCTGAAGGCAAGCGTGTCGGCATGGTCGGCGACGGCGTGAATGACGCTCCGGCGCTGACCCAAGCCAATGTCGGTTTCGCCATTGGCGCGGGCACTGATGTGGCGATGGAGAGCGCAGACGTGGTGCTCATGAGGAGCGATCCCTACGACATCGTAGGTGCGATTGAATTGTCGCGCGCAACGCTCCGCAAGATGCATCAGAACCTGTTGTGGGCGGTCGCCTATAACGTGATCGCCTTCCCGGCCGCCGCCGGCGTCTTCTATCCCCTTGTGATCAGCCCAGAGGTGGCGGCGCTGGCAATGTCGGGTAGCTCGGCGCTGGTCGCAGTCAATGCGCTGCTGCTCAAGCGAACGCGCCTGGATGGAGTGACCAGTAGTCGCCGTGACGTGGCCGCGGACTCACGCTCGGCCGATGTGCTCGGATGATCTGCGGGGATGGACGACCAGAGATAGCCCGTGAAGCATCACCAGACCCCGCAGCGCCGCTGCGGACAGCGCAGGAGAAACGAATGGATCATGAAAAGAATAGCCGCGGCTTCTTCGCCTCTCGGGCAAATGTAGTTCTGCTGGTCTTCCTCGGAGTGGGTGGTTTCTATCTTGTCTCCGAACATCGGGCGCATCTTATCGGTGCAGTCCCGTTGCTGCTTGCTTTTGGCCTCTGCCTCGGCATGCATTTTTTCATGCATGGCGGGCACGGAAAGCACAAATCTGTCCGCGACGAAGAGGATGCGCAGCCGGGTGGCGGCAAAAAGCCCGGCGGGCATGGACACTGAATTCGCGGAACGGACACAGTTATGATGACTGAAAGCACCCCCGCCTACGGCCTTTGGTTCCTGGTGGTTCTGAACTCGGCAATATTCATTCTCTTCGCATTCAGCTTCTTCAAGCCGAAAACGCGCCGCGACTGGCGCTCGTTCGGTGCATTCAGCGCGTTTCTGGTTGCGCTATTCACGGAGATGTACGGGTTCCCCCTTACTATATACCTGCTCTCAGGGTGGCTTCAGAGCAATTATCCAGGCGTGGACTGGCTGTCGCACGATGCTGGGCATCTGCTCGAGATGCTATTTGGGTGGGAGGCGAACCCGCATTTCGGGCCGTTCCACTTGCTGAGCTTCGCCTTCGTCGGGGGCGGCTTCGTGCTGATCTCGGCCGCTTGGAAGGTGCTTTATGAAGCCCAACAACGATCCACACTCGCGACGGCGGGCGCCTACGGCTATGTGCGCCACCCTCAATACCTAGGCTTCATTCTCGTCATGTTCGGCTTTCTGCTGCAATGGCCGACGCTACTCACGCTCGCGATGTTCCCGGTTCTCGTCATCATGTACATCCGCCTCGCCAAGGGCGAGGAACGCGCCGCCCTAACCGAATTCGGTGACACATATCGTCGTTACATGACCGAAGTCCCCGGTTTTATTCCGAGGTTTGATAGAGTTGTCGCGCGCAGGCCATGGTGAGGAAACGTGGTTTAGTCCAGGGTTCAGCGCCTCGCCGGGAGGAGGCGGCGCTGCAGCATTTCGGGTCCGGCGTCATTGCGACAGATCGCTACACCTCCGGCATGGCGCCGCTTTGGGAAATCCGCCTCGCGTGGATTATGCGGGCCCTCATTCTGGCGACTGGCACCTTTCACCTTCTGCAGAGCGAGGTCCTTTATGGGCTTCTCTGCTTCAGCGCACTGGCACTCATCCTCGCGCCTTCCCTCGTCGCGCACTCCACCAGGCTGACCATTCCGGTAGAGATAGAGCTATTTGTACTGTGGTGGTTGGTCACAGACATGACGCTTGGCCGCTTTCTGGATCTCTACGGCACACTGCCTTTCTACGACAAAGCTATCCACTTCGGAAACTCCGGACTGCTGGCGATCATTTCGTTCTTAGCAATCTATGCGCTGAAAATGACCTGCCGCATAAGAACCGGCTTCGTACTGAACCTGACCGGGATCTTCCTGTTGACCCTCGGCGCGGGCGCGCTTTGGGAGATCGTCGAATTCGGGATCGACGCGGTCCTGAACTCCGGCATGCAGGGATCGCCGGTTTTGGCTCCCCTCGAAGACACGATGTGGGACCTTATCGTGGACGGGATGGGCGGCCTTTTCGGCGGCCTCTTGGGCGCCCTCTACATGCGAGGATCGAGGCGCAGCTTGTCGCGCTGGAAATGCTTTGCCGCAAGGGTCGGCTCCGCATGAAGACGAAGAGCCCAAGTCCCGGGCCACGCGCCGGATATGCACCGGCCGGCGCTACAAGGCTGAGGATTCGGGGGGCATCGAAAAATTTCACTTTCCCCCGCCGCGCATGACTTAGGTAGACCCGGAACCGAAGCCTGCCCATCCACCACGGTAGATGTCACCGGGGCCTTGGGCGTGGAGGGTGCCGTGGGGTCTCGCTGACATCTTCTAGGCACCAAAAGGATCGGCATCCGCGTCCATGCGATGTGCCGCTGTAAGGTATTCGGTACTACAGCGTCTTTTCCCGGCAACGACGCCTCATCGCAATTGGTGGATGCACGAAGACGTGTTGCTGGCAGTTCATTCTTCGCTTCGCCTTCGGTCCAGCACTTCACGCGCAGCGAGCGCGTCTCATGCAACGATTTGGTTTTTTCGAAGAAGAGGTCCTGAAATGGAAGTAGCCGAACCCGTCTGCGGAGAGACCGTGGATCTCGGAGAGGCTGAGGCGGTCGATTATAGGGGATGGGCATATTCTTTTTTGCTCCACCGCCTGCTGCGCCGCGTTGCTTCATACGCCCGATCGTGTTGCCGAATCGCGTCAGGGTCGCGCCACGCCCCATGGCAAAATCAGAAAGTCACCTCGAACTGCGCAGTGATCGCGCGGACGACACATCCATGTCTGCAGAAGCGAAAAGATGACCACTCAGCCTCATGATCCCACCGCTTATCCAAATCTAATCGCCCGATCTCCCTTGCCCTCTCTTTCTCGATTTCTCGGCAAACTGATCCAGACCGGCCGCTTGACGATTATCGACACAGCGGGACAGTTTCAAAATTTCGGCCCAGGCAACAGCCACCCTTGCGTCACAGTCAGACTTCACGATCCGTTCCTGCCGCTGCGTATTCTCCTTCGACCGTCACTCGCCTTGGGCGAGGCCTACACGGACGGCAGGATCACGATCGAAGAAGGGACGCTACGAGACCTACTACACCTTTGCACCAGTAATTTCGAAGCTGTTGACCGACATGCAATCGGTGCACTGCGGAGCGGTCTCGACCGATTGCTTCGCAGGCTCCACCAAGACAACCGGCTCGGGCGCGCACGCGTCAATGTCGCACACCACTACGATCTTTCGGGTGCACTCTACGATCTGTTTCTCGATCAAGATCGGCAGTACTCCTGTGCCTATTTCCACAACGGTGCCGAGACGCTCGAAGAGGCGCAGGAGAAGAAGAAGCGCCATATCATGGCCAAACTGTTGCTCGAGCCAGGCATGCGTGTGCTCGACGTTGGCTCCGGATGGGGCGGCCTCGCTCTGGAGATGGCTCAGACGGCAAGTGTGGACGTCACAGGCTTGACGCTCTCGCAGGAGCAACTCGCCGTCGCAAATAAGCGCGCTGCCGCCGACGGCCTCACCTCTCATGTACGTTTTGCCATGCGGGACTATCGGGATGAGCAGGGAACTTATGATCGGATCGTCTCCGTCGGCATGTTTGAGCATGTCGGGGTGGCGCACTACCGCACCTACTTCGACACGCTGAGCAAGCGGCTGAAATCCGACGGCGTCGCCCTCGTGCATGCGATCGGACGGACCGGACCGCCCGGTTCAACTGATCCTTGGCTGCGGAAGTACATATTTCCGGGCGGTTATTGTCCGTCACTCTCGGAAGTATTGGCAGCGGTCGAGCGGTCGGGGCTTTGGGTAACCGACATCGAGATTCTGCGACTGCACTATGCCGAAACACTCCGGCACTGGTTCGAGCGCTTCCAGGTTAATCGCGACCAAGCCAAAGCAATCTATGACGAGCGCTTCTGTCGCATGTGGGAGTTCTATCTTGCCTCATGCGAAGCGGCGTTCCGCAACGGCCCGATGATGGTGTTTCAGCTCCAGCTCTCGCACCGGCGCGATGCGGTCCCGCTGACGCGCGACTACGTCGCCGCCAAGGGCGGGCAATACACCGTAGCAGAGGACGTCGCCGAATGAGACCCGTCCGCGCAGCGTTCGCTCCATGATCGGCGGTCGGCTTCTTCGGATGGGTACTGGGACCACCGGCCTTACCGCTGGAGAGGGTGTCATTCGGCACAGGTGGGCCATCACCCGCTCGGGATGCCTGTGCTGATGCAGCGAAATCACCCAACCAGCCCAGGACCACAATCCATTCCACTCACACCAGAGGAGAAAGACATGAGTACGAGTAGTAGGAGCCGCATTGCCGTCAACGGCTACGGCGTCATCGGCAAGCGCGTCGCCGATGCGGTGACTCAGCAGAATGACATGGACCTTGCGGGCGTGTCGGACGTCAGTGCTGACTGGCGGGCGCGGATGGTGACGCAAAAGGGTTACCGACTCTTCGGCGCTACAGACGAGCACGTGCGTACGATGCAAAATGCAGGGCTCGATGTGGCAGGCGCACTCGACGACCTCCTCGAGACTGCGGACGTGGTCGTCGACTGCACGCCGAAGCATGTCGCGGCGAAAAACGTGGAGCTCTACCGCCAGAAGGGTATCAAATTCATCGTGCAGGGCGGTGAGAAGCACGAAGTAACCGGCCACTCCTTTGTGGCGGAGGCCAGCTACGCGAGCGCTCTGGGTCGCGACAGCACCCGCGTCGTCTCCTGCAACACGACCTCGATGGTACGGACGCTCGCCGCGCTAAAGCACGCCGGCCTGCTCCGCCGCGCCCGCGGCACGCTGATGCGTCGTGCGACCGACCCGTGGGAAAGCCATCTCGGCGGCATCATGAACACTCTGGCACCCGAGCCTGAGATCCCAAGCCATCAGGGCCCCGACGCCCAGAGTGTCGATCCCGAACTCGACGTTGTAACAATGGCGGTGAAGGTTCCGGAGACTCTGGCACACCTGCACTACTGGGCGGTGCAGCTAACACGGCCGGCGGAGAAGGACGAAGTGCTCGATGCCTTCCGCACATCCCCCCGCATCGCGCTCATCCAGATGGCGGACGGGTTGACGGCAATTAATTCGGTCAAGGAACTGATGGCCGATCTCGGCCGGGCGCACGACAACCTCTACGAAGTGGCACTGTGGTCCGACATGTTGAAAGTCGAGGGCGACGAACTCTTCTACGCCTACATGGTGGACAACCAGGCGATTGTTATTCCGGAAACGGTGGACGCGATCCGGGCACTGATTGGTCAGGTGCGCGACCCGCACGAATCCATTGCCAAGACCAATGCCGCACTGGGAATCGGCGCGATCTTCGATGCGCTGGGAGGACGGTGATGAGGGCAAGAGACATCATGACTACGTCCGTCGTCTCGGCGAAACCGGAGACAACCGTATCCGAGGTCGCCCGGCTTCTTCTGGAACGGAACATCAGCGCCGTGCCGGTAATCGAGTCAAATGGTCGGCTAGCTGGCATGGTGAGCGAAGGTGATTTCCTCCGCCGCGCCGAGGGCGGCAGCCATCGACACGGCTCGTGGTGGCTACGACTTTTCTCGGGCTCAGGCGAGAACGCGGCGGATTACGTGAAGTCGCACGGTCGATCCGCCGCCGACGTTATGACCCGCGACGTTGTCACGATCACAGAGGATACGCCCGCCGGCGAGGCCGCGCATCTTTTGGAGACAAAAAGGATAAAGCGTGTACCGGTTCTCCGCGACGGGAAAGTCGTTGGCATCGTCAGCCGCGCCGATCTCCTGCGTGGGTTGGCAGCGCGACGCGATGTTCCCGCGCCTACCGCATCCGTCGAAGATGATGTGATCCGACAGCGAATTATTGAGGAGATAACGGCGAGCGACTGGGCGCCAGCCTACGGCGTAAACGTCACGGTCGCCGAAGGCAACGTGCAGATCTGGGGCATTGTCGATTCAGCTGAACAGGGAGAAGCGCTTCGTGTCGCTGCCGAGAATGTACCCGGCGTTAAGGGCGTGCAGCTGAACGTCAGCGCTATTCCAGCCTTTGTATGGGAATGAAACCGTCAATCCGGCTGAGGGAACCAAGCAGTTGTCACCATTAGATCCTTTCCTCCCGCACAGACGAATCGCCTATTTCTCAATGGAGATCGCCCTCCGTCCGGAGATGCATACCTATTCTGGAGGGCTCGGTGTGCTCGCCGGCGATACCGTCCGGTCTAGCGCCGACTTGGAGCTGCCAATGGTGTTCCTGACCTTGGCGAGCCGAGAGGGCTATCTTCGCCAAGAGATTGATAGCAACGGCCGGCAGATCGATCATGCCGATCCATGGAATTTAGAAGATTGGGCAACGCCATTGGATGCCATGGTAGCTGTTCGGATCGAAGGACGTGCTGTCTGGGTACGGCCATGGCTTCACGTGCTCACCTGTCCGATCGGACATTCGATCCCTGTCCTCCTGCTCGACACTCGGCTCGATCATAATGATCCTGCCAACCGCGAGATCACCGACCGCCTCTATGGCGGCGACGAAGCCTATCGTCTAAAGCAGGAGATCGTGCTTGGCGTTGGCGGCATGCGTGTCTTACAGGCACTCGGCTTCGAGGTTGAAACCTATCACCTCAACGAAGGCCACGCCGCGCTACTCGCGGCTGCGCTGCTGCGCGAGCATCCGCATCCGAGCGATCGGCCGCGTGATGGTGCGCTGAGCTACGATGCAGACAGAGTGCGCGAGCGCTGTATTTTCACTACCCATACACCTGTCGAAGCGGGCCACGATCGCTTCGACTACGAGAACGCTGGACGTCTGCTAGGCGACTTCCTGTCCCTGGACCAGATGAAGTTACTGGCCGGACCTGATCGCCTGAACATGACGCGGCTCGCACTCAATCTGAGCGGCTATGTCAACGGAGTTGCAATACGCCATGCCGAGACCACCCGACGTATGTTCCCCGGCTACGGCATCCGGGCGGTAACCAACGGCGTCCATGCCCCCACTTGGGTACATCCGGCCTTTGCCCTGCTGTTTCAGGGGTTCGCCCCTGACTGGGGGCACGATCCGGAGGTGCTTTCTGGGGCGGACCAGCTTTCAGACAACGCTGTCTGGTCAGCGCATCAGGCAGCTAAAGATGAACTACTTGCAGAGGTGCAGCTGTTGACTGGCACGGCGATGCGGCCTGATATTCCGCTCCTCGCCTTCGCCCGCCGCATGACCGGTTACAAGCGCCCCGACCTTCTGTTCACCGATATCGAGCGGTTGCGGGCGATCAGCCGCGAACAGCCGTTCCAACTGGTGATTGCTGGCAAGGCCCACCCACACGACGATGGCGGCAAGACACTGATCGCGGAAATCCACGCCCACATACGCGCCCTGGCCGCCGACATCCCGATCGCCTTTCTACCCAACTACGACATGGCACTTGCGAAGAAACTTGTAGCCGGTGCTGACGTCTGGCTGAACACGCCGCTGCCGCCTTACGAGGCTTCGGGCACGAGCGGGATGAAGGCGGCGCTGAACGGCGTCCTGAACCTGAGTATCCTCGACGGCTGGTGGATCGAGGCCTGGGTCGAAGGAGTAACGGGCTGGGCAATCGGCCACGACGATCAGCGTCACGAAGTCGATGCGCAAAACCTCTATGACAAGCTCGAACGAACGGTCCTGCCGCTCTATTTTACCGACCGGGCTCGCTGGCTCCGCATGATGAAGGACTCAATCAGCAAGGTCGGTCCCCGTTTCAACAGCCAGCGCATGATGCGCCGGTATGCGAGCGAGGCCTATCTCCGCTGACGCTGTCTTTGCCACCGCCCACAGATACCTCCTCGTCAATGCCCGAACTCTCTCGGCTTCGAGGCGAGACGCCCAACCAGTTTTTCGGCTTCGACGACGGCCAGCAGAGTGAAACCGACACCGACTACCGCAAGCCCGTCCGTCAAGCTTACCGGCCGCGTTCCGAACACTGCCTGCAGAAGCGGTGCGTAGGTGAAGGCAAGCTGGAGCAGCACAACAACACCGACTCCGACTGCCACTACGGGGGTGCCCAGTACGCCGCTCCAGGTGAGCGACGATCCGTGCTGATAGCGAACACTGAACAGATAAAAGATCTCCATGACCACGATGGTATTGACGACCAGAGTGCGCGTTTCCTCCAGCGACAGCCCACGCCATTCTGCCCAGAAGAACATCCCGAAGGTGCCGATCACAAACAGGACCGATACGAAGACGATGCGCCAGACCAGGAAGCCCGAAATCAGCGGCTCATCTGCGGCGCGAGGCGGTCGGCGCATAGCGCCGGGCTCGGTTGGCTCAAAGGCCAAGGTGAGCCCCAGCGCGACTGCGGTCACCATGTTGATCCACAATATCTGCACCGCCGTGATCGGAAGCGTCAGCCCGAGTAGGAGTGCGCCGATCACGGTCAAAGCCTCGCCGCCGTTGGTTGGCAAGGTCCAGGCGATCACCTTCTTGAGGTTGTCATAGACTGTACGGCCCTCGCGCACCGCGACAACGATCGAAGCGAAATTGTCGTCAGCCAACACCATCTCGGCGGCTTCCTTGGCAGCCTCGGTGCCCTTCTGTCCCATGGCGACGCCGACATCGGCCCGTTTGAGCGCCGGCGCGTCATTCACTCCATCACCCGTCATTGCCAGCACAGCGCCGTCGGCTTGGAGCGCCTCGACCAGCCGCAACTTATGCTCTGGCGCAGTGCGGGCGAACACATCGACGTCACGCGCCCTGCACTGCAGCGTCGCGTCGTCGAGCGCATCCAGCTCCTGCCCCGTCGCAACGGCCTCCGGCTGCTCCAGCCCGAGCAGCCGGGCGATCGCGACGGCGGTCGCCGCATGGTCGCCGGTAATCATCTTGATCCGGATGCCGGCCGCCCGGCAATCGCGCACCGCGGTCACAGCTTCCGCGCGCGGAGGGTCGATAAGCCCGAGCAAGCCGAGCAACGTGAGGCCCCCTTCGACATCGGTGAAAGTGAGATCACTGCTGGCCGAAGATAGTCGCTTGACGGCGACCGCAAGCACCCGCTGTCCGCGTGCCCCGAGTGCGTCCACCCGCATCCGCCAGGCAGCGTGGTCAAGTGGCATATCGCCGACCGGGCCGCGCTGGAGGTCGCACATTGCCAGCACCCGCTCCGGCGCTCCCTTAATACAGATGAAAGCTTCGCCGTCGACGCCGTGGTGCAAGGTCGCCATGAAGCGATGCCGGGCGTCAAAAGGTATCTCGTCTCGGCGCGGAGTTTCCTGTCGCAAATGCTCGACATCGATTCCGACTTTCGAAGCGAAGGCGACAAGCGCGCCCTCCATCGGGTCGCCGTCCACAACCCAACCGATCTCGGTCCGCCGCAACGAGGCATCGCTGCACAGAAGTGCCGCGCGCGCCAAGCCGATGAGATTGGAGTGTTCCGCCGGCTCGACCTTCTCCTCGCTCAGACGCACCTCGCCACTCGGATCGTAGCCAGCACCGTTCACCTCGAAGGTGGCCGCAGCGGTCGCCGCCGCCCCAACCGTCATCTCGTTGCGCGTCAGCGTGCCGGTCTTGTCGGTGCAAATAATCGAGACAGAACCCAGTGTCTCGACCGCGGGCAGGCGCCGGACGATGGCGTTGCGTGCCGCCATGCGCCGCACGCCGATGGCAAGCGCGATCGTCATCACTGCCGGCAGCCCTTCGGGGATGGCAGCCACCGCGACACCGACCACAATAAGGAAGGCATCTTCGGCGGCATAGCCACGGACGAACACGGCGAAAGCGAAGATAATGGCGGATAGGCCAAGAATGGTCACCGTGAGCCGCCGTGCGAAGCCATCCATCTGGCGCAGAAGCGGCGTCGTTAAAGTCTCGACTGTGCCGACCAGGGCGCTGACGCGACCGATCTCAGTGTCCCCGCCGGTGGCGACAACGACGCCGGCGCCTTGCCCGGCTGCAACAAGCGTGCCCGAGAATGCTATGGAGGTACGATCGCCGAGCGGCGCTTCGGCCATCACGGGCGCCGGCGACTTCTCTACGGGGACCGACTCGCCAGTCAGCGCCGCCTCTTCGATCCGCAGGCTGCGGCTACGGACTAGGCGCAGGTCGGCAGGCACCCGGTCGCCTGGATCGAGCAGGACAAGGTCGCCTGGAACCAGCTCTTCCGCCGCGAGCGTGACGCGGCGTCCCGCACGCACGTCCGAGGCGCGCGGTGCCAGCATGCCGCGGATCGCGTCGAGCGCCTGCTCGGCCCGGCCCTCCTGCACGAAGCCGATCACGGCGTTGAGCACCACCACGGCGAGGATCACCGCCGCGTCGATACCGTGTTCAAGCGCCAAGGTGATCGCTACTGCGGCGAGCAGGACATAGATCAGCAGATTGTCGAACTGTGAAAGGAAGCGCCGGAAAGCATTGCGAGGCTTGGCAGCCGGCAGGATATTGGGACCATGCACGGTCAAACGCCGCTCTGCCTCGTTCCCATCCAGTCCGTCGGTGCTCGTTCCCAGCGTTAGTTGCACGTCTTCAATCGGGACGGCATGCCAAGCTCTCGCCGAAGCGGCGCCGACCGCTTGCAGATGGTCCAATGCAGGCGTAACCGCTTGCTTTTGAAGTCTTTCAGTCATGTTTTGTTCGACACTGACGGCGCGCGTGTCAGCGAACGCCTGAAGGAGTGCAGTTGCTGGCTTCGCCGCCTATAGCAACCAGCGCCTATTGGGCGGTGTAGCCACCGTCGATGACCAGTTCGGTGCCGGTCACGAACTTCGACTCGTCCGAGGCGAGATAGAGCACGCCGTAGGCGATGTCGTCTGGTTCTCCAACATGGCCTACCGGGTGCAGAGCATTCAGGGCCTGACGCCCTTCCTCGACGTCGCCATGCTCCGCAAGATAGTTCTCCACCATCGGCGTCCAGATATAGCCGGGATGGACCGAGTTGACACGGATGTTCAGGCCGGCCTTAGCGCAGTACAGAGCAGTCGACTTGGTGTAAAGTCGCACGCCACCCTTCGACGCGTTATAGGCACCGAGATTTGGATCGCCGACAAGCCCCTCGATCGAGGAGAGGTTTATGATCGAGCCGCCCGGTGGGTCGTTCCGTTTCATCGCCAGGATCGCGTGCTTGGTCCCGAGGAACACGCCGTCAAGATTGACGTTCATCAGCCGATGCCAACGCTCCAGCGTCTCCTCCTCGGGAGGCCCACCCCAGCCGACACCGGCATTGTTGACGAGCACGTCGAGGCGGCCGAAGCGATCAAGGGTTGTCTGCACCACGTACGTCCAGGCGCTCTCGTCGGAAACGTCGTGATGGAGGTAGAGCGCATCGCCGCCATCCTCGCTGATGATCTGCGCCACCCGCTCACCTTCCTCATCCTTGATGTCGCTGAGGACCACTTTCGCCCCTTCTCGCGCCAACATCCTTGCCGCGGACTCGCCCAATCCCAGCGAAGCACCCGTTACGATCGCTACCTTGTCTTGCACTCTGCTCATTCTCAAACTCCCTCCAGTCATTCGATGGGCCCAGCTTCCGTTGAGCGACTGACAGCGACGATTGTCGTGCGCGCCTCGAGCCAGATGTTGCTCTGCGCAATCGTGTCTTCGGCCCCAAAAGATGTATCGGCGATGCTTTCGTTCTTCGATGTGTCGATCGCTATGTGCCATCCGCTTCCCGGTGAGGGCGGCATGACAAATCGGCAAGGGGCGAGAACCGCATTAAAGAGCAGGCAAAGGCTCGCGCCGCTGTCCCGGATGAGGCAGCCGAGCCTGTTGTCGGGCCCGTGCCAATCTGGCTGTTGCCCGGTCGGTTCGAACCATCTGACCTCGACATCCGTGTAGAAGGTTTCGGCCCGCAGGACGGGATGCGCCTTGCGCAAGGCGATCAGTTGCCGGACGAACCGCACGAGTTCCGCATTCCGCCCCGCTAACGACCAGTCGTACCAGGAGACCGTGTTGTCCTGGCAGTAGGCGTTGTTGTTGCCTCCTTGCGTGCGACGGAACTCGTCGCCACCGAGCAGCATCGGCACGCCGCGAGAGAGCAAGAGCGTGGCGAGCAGGTTCTTGATCTGCCGCAACCGCATCGCCTCGATCTGCGGATCGTCGCTCGAACCTTCGGCACCGTAGTTATCGCTGTAGTTCTCGTCGAGGCCGTCACGGTTCTCCTCGCCGTTCGCCTCGTTGTGCTTGCGCGTGTAACTGACAAGATCGTTGAGCGTGAAGCCGTCGTGGCTGGTGACGAAATTCACGCTGTTGAGCGGACCTTCGCCACCGTCCTGGTAGAGATCGCTGCTGCCCGCCAGCCGGGTCGCAAGCGCGCCGGTCATGCCCGGATCGCCGCGCCAGAAGCGGCGAACGTCGTCGCGAAAATGGCAGTTCCACTCTGCCCAGCGTCGGCCGGGGAAGTGGCCCACCTGGAACGCGCCGCCGGCATCCCAGGCTTCCGCAATCAGTTTGACGTCGCGCAGGATCGGATCCTCGGCGATCTGTTCGAGCAGCGGTGGGTTCGCCAACAACTTCCCTCGCGCGTCGCGCCCGAGCACGGATGCGAGATCGAATCGGAAGCCGTCGATGTGAAAGTGGACCACCCAGTGTCGCAGGCAATCTACGACCATGTTGCGTACCACCGGATGGTTGCAGTTCAGCGTGTTGCCACAGCCGGTATAATCCGCGTACTCCCCATCCTGTGTCAGGATGTAGTAGATCGTGTTGTCGAGCCCCCGGAAGCTGTAGGTCGGCCCGTTTCTCCCGCCTTCTGCCGTGTGGTTGAAGACGACGTCGAGGATGACCTCAATTCCTGCCCGGTGAAGCTCCCGAACCATTGTCTTGAAGGCGACGAGCTCGCCGCCCGGCGCGACGCTGCCGGAATAGCGGGACATCGGTGCAAACAGGGCCACGGGGTTGTAGCCCCAGTAGTCGCGCAGCCGCTCGCCGGTCAGCGGATCGTTCCGTTCGAGTGCTTCCGGCGCGAAGGCTTGGATAGGCATCAGCTCCAGAGCCGTGATGCCAAGTTCGCGAAAGTAGGGGATCTTCTCGACCACGCCGAGATACTCCCCTTGTCTGTTAACGCCGGAAGACGGGTCAATCGTGAGGCCCCGGACATGGGTCTCATAGAGGATCGTCTTGCTCCAGGGATGGCGGAGCGGTGCGTCGTCGAACCAGTCGAAGCCTTGGTCGGCGACCACGCAGCGGCCGGGCGAGCCGGGAGACAGGTCGGTGACGGAGGCGGCGTAGGGATCGAGCAGCGTTCGATCTGGATCGAAGTCATGTCCGTCAGCCGGCGAACCGGGCCCATCGGCCTGCAGAGCATAGAACTTCCCGCGAAGGTCACCCGTCAACCGCGCATGCCAGATGTCGCCAGTCCGGTGACGCCGGGCATCGAGCGGTAGTCGAGCGCACGGCTCTCTCTCGTCAGCCGTTCCGTACAGAAGCAGGGTCACGCCCGCGGCGTGCCGGCTGAACACCGCTATGTTCAGGCCGTCACAGCAGTCATGCAGCCCGAGCGGCAGTGGCTCACCGCGCCCGATCCGGACGGTGTCGCTGTCCGAGCCGACGGTTAGGGCGTGGAACCAAGCTTTGCGTTCCGTCATCGGTGCGCTCCTCGTCATCATAGCCGTGAACCTGTGTCACCGCCCCTTTCGGCGCGGCGACGACCCTTGCGACGGGTCGCCTTTCTCTAAGGACGCCAACGACCCTCGCGCCTTACAGCCCCTTCGCCATCTTCCGGAATCGCCATGGCCTTACTCGAGGGTCGAAGAGTTCCCTCTGTGCGCCGAACGCACCCGATACACCACCTCGCCGAGAGGGCGCTCTTCTTGAGGGGGCTGCCGCTAGATAAGGACTACGAGCGTGCCCGGTCACCGCGGGTATCGGGGCAATCCGGAATCAAGATTACGGGCACTCACCATTACAGCGGCACTGTAATGCTCTGCACTTCAGTGCGTCTGTGAAGGTATGTCGGCTCCACCACGGTCAAACGTCCTGATGGTCTGTCTGTGATCGGGCGACTGTTACCCATCAATAAGCGAGTGCAACGAGGAGAAATAAATGTCGGATGCAGCAACCAAACCGAATGACGAACAACCCGCTCCTGCATCACGATTTCCGACCGCTTTCACGATCCTCTTCGGCCTGATCGTCGTCGTTGCCGCGCTGACTTGGTTGATTCCGGCCGGACAGTATGACCGCGCCATGAACGATGCTGTGGGTCGTGAAATTGCGGTTGCGGGGACCTATCAGCAAGTCGAAGCTAACCCGCAGGGCCCGGTTGAGGTCTTACTCGCCCCAATTGCTGGTTTCTATGATCCCGACAGTAATGTGGCAAACGCCATCGACGTTGCGCTGTTCGTATTGTTAATCGGCGGATTTCTCGGCGTCGTTAATGCAACAGGTGCTGTCGACACGGGGATCTCCTCGGCAATGCGAGCTCTTCGTGGTCGCGAAAAGTGGATGATCCCCATCCTTATGGTGCTCTTTGCCGCCGGTGGTACGACCTATGGAATGGCTGAGGAAACGCTCGCCTTCTACCCCATCCTAATCCCGCTCGTTATAGCCGCCGGCTACGATAGCGTGACCGGTGTCGCGATTATCCTGATTGGAGCGGGCATCGGGGTGCTCGGGTCGACGATCAACCCGTTCGCTACGATTATAGCTTCAAACGCCGCGGCCATTCCCTTTACCGGCGGGCTTTTCCTGCGGTTACTGATCCTAATCGGCGGGTTCGTCCTCTCCGCTGCTTTTGTCATGCGTTATGCGGCACGTGTGAAGGCTGATCCGGCGCGCTCCGTTGTGAGCTCGATGAAGGAGAGCAACGAGCGATTTTTCCTCTCTAAGGATACCGCAACAGGGAGCGACGCCCACCTTACCTCACGGCAGAAGCTGGTGCTGATCGTCTTCGCCGCAACCTTCGCGGTCATGATTTGGGGCGTGTCAACGCAGGGCTGGTGGATGGCTCGGATGGGAGCCCTGTTCCTCGGAGCGTCGCTTGTCGTTGGTATCATCGCGTGGATGGGTGAGAAGCGGTTCACCGCGGCCTTCGTTGACGGCGCGCGCGATTTACTTGGCGTGGCGTTGGTGATCGGGCTGGCCCGCGGCATCGTGGTAATCATGGAGCAGGGACGGATTTCCGACACGATCCTGTACTGGTCGGAGCAGGCAGTCAGCGGACTGTCAGAGGTCGCCTTTATCAACGCTATGTTTGGCATCGAGACGGCAATGAGCTTCCTCGTTCCGTCTTCGTCGGGACTGGCGGTTCTTTCGATGCCCATTCTGGCGCCGCTCGCCGATTTTGCGGGGGTGGGGCGTGACCTTGTTGTCACGGCTTACCAGTCGGCCAACGGACTTGTGAATCTGATCAACCCCACGTTCGCAGTCGTGATCGGAGGCCTCGCTATAGGGCGCGTTCCCTATGAACGCTGGCTCCTATTCATTTGGCCACTGCTGCTAATCCTCGCAGTCTTCATTGTGGCGTCGCTCAGCTTCGCTGCGGTGCTCTGATCCAAAAATTCTAATCAAGGAAGATCCAATGTCCGATCAAAGTTTCGGCGTCCATTCAGAAACCGGAAAGCTGAGGCAGGTTATCGTCTGCCGCCCCGGTCTAGCGCACCGACGGTTGACGCCCTCCAATCGCGAGGAGCTACTGTTCGACGATGTATTCTGGGTCAAGCAAGCCCAGAAGGATCACGACATCTTTTCCAGTCTAATGCGCGATGAGGGCGTCGACGTGCTAGATGTCAACATCCTTTTGGCTGAAACGTTGGACTCCAAGGAAGGTCGTGCCTGGGTGCTCGACCATCGCATTACTGCGGATCAGATCGGCGCCGGCATGAGGTCCGAGTTGCATGCCTGGATGACCGAATTGCCTAGCGTGAAACTGGCGGAACATCTGATCGGTGGGCTGACAACCGCCGATCTCCCATTCACGCCGACCGGCCTTTTCGGCAGCTACCTTGGCCATAACGGTTTTATCCTTCCGCCACTTCCCAATGCTCTGTTCACCAGGGACAACTCTGCTTGGATTTATGGAGGAGTTACAGTCAACCCGATGTTTTGGCCGGCGCGCCGTCCAGAAACGCTGCTTAACACTGCAATTTACAAGTTCCACCCGAACTTTGCCGGCAAAGTCACGATACATTGGGGTGATCCAACGCGAGACCATGGCCTTGCAACGCTCGAAGGCGGCGACGTGATGCCGGTTGGAAACCGCACCGTTCTTGTGGGAATGGGCGAACGATCGTCGCCGCAAGGCATCGGTCAACTAGCCAAAAAGCTATTCGCTGACGGTGTCGTCGATCGCGTGGTTGCGTTTCGGATACCCAAGTCGCGGGCCGCGATGCATTTGGATACGATTTTCACGCTCTGTGGAGGGGATGTGGTCACAACCTTCAAAGAGGTCGCGGACGAACTGGTTTGCTATGATATCCGCCCGGGCGAAGGCGAAGCTCCCCTTTCCTTTCGACACGATCCGCGTCCGATCTTTGAGATTGTGGCAGACGTACTTGGCTACCGAAAACTCCAGGTTATCCCGACCGGCGGGGATACCGAAGAAGAACGTGCGCGCGAGCAGTGGAACGATGGCAACAATGTCTTGGCACTGCGCCCTGGCGTGGTCATCGGTTATGACCGCAACGATGACACCAACGCCGCACTAAGAGCTGCTGGCATCGAGGTGCTGGCTATCCCTGGCGCAGAACTCGGTCGAGGCCGCGGCGGCGGACATTGCATGAGCTGCCCCACAATACGCGATGCTGCCTGAACCGAATAGAAAGAAGAACCAATGTCGTTCAATTTGAAGAACCGCAGCTTTCTGACCCTGCGCGATTTCGATGCCCGCGAGATCGCCTTTCTCCTGAAACTCGCTGCCGATCTCAAGGCAGCAAAGTATGCCGGCTACGAGCAGCCGCGACTAAAGGGCAAGGAGATCGCTCTAATATTTGAAAAGGACTCCACCCGTACTCGGGTTGGTTTCGAGGTCGCGGCGCACGACCAGGGTGCGACCGTCACCTATCTCGGCCCGTCAGGAAGCCATCTTGGACACAAGGAGAACGTGAAGGATACCGCGCGGGTGCTCGGCCGTGTCTATGATGCGATAGAGTATCGCGGCTTCGGGCAGACGATCGTGGAAGAACTCGCAGCCTATGCTGGCGTACCTGTTTATAACGGCCTCACAGACGAGTTCCATCCCACCCAAATTCTGGCCGACCTCCTCACTATGAAAGAGCACTCGGATAAGACGTTGAATGAAATCTCCTACGTCTTCGTCGGCGATGCCGGCAACAACATGGGCGATAGCCTTCTTATTGGCGGCGCCAAGATGGGAATGGATGTGCGGCTGTGTGCGCCAAAGGCCTGTTGGCCCGCGGATGCGATCCGCGAGGAAGCCGAAATGATATCTGGGCAAACCGGGGCACGCGTGATGATTACCGACGACGTCAAACGCGCTGTCGACGGTGTGGATTTCGTCTACACCGACGTCTGGCTCTCGATGGGAGAGCCGGCAGAAAAATGGGCCGAACGCATCAAGCTTTTGATGCCCTATCAGGTCAATGCGGACTTGATGAGCAAGACCGGCAATCCTTGCACCAAGTTCATGCATTGCCTTCCCGCCTTCCATGACACCGCAACCAGCGTTGGAGCCGAAATTGCCAGAAAGTTCGGACTTGACGCAATGGAAGTGACCGACGAGGTGTTCGAGAGCTCGGCGTCGATCGTCTTCGACCAAGCTGAGAACCGCATGCACACTATCAAGGCGGTGCTCGTTGCCACGATCGGTAACTGAGATGCTAGTCGTCGTAGCCTTGGGCGGCAATGCGCTTCTGCAGCGTGGCGAGCCGATGACCGCCGAGACACAGCGCGACAACGTCAGACGCGCGGCTGCCTCGCTCGCTGAGATGGTTCGTGCGGGCCATCGTCTCGTCGTCACACATGGCAACGGGCCGCAGATCGGTCTGCTCGCATTGCAAGGTGCAGCATACAGGCCTGACGAAGCCTACCCTCTCGATGTTCTGGGCGCTGAGACGGAGGGGATGGTCGGCTACCTGATCGAGCAAGAGTTGGAGAATGCGCTCGACCATGCAGTCCCAGTTGTGACGCTACTAACACAGGTCGTCGTAGACTCGAAAGATACGGCCTTCGCCAACCCCACCAAGCCGGTTGGCCCAACTTATGAGGAGAAGGAAGCTCGCCGGCTGGCCGCAGCACGTGGCTGGCGGATTGCGCCTGACGGGACAGGCTGGCGGCGGATCGTTTCCTCGCCTTTGCCACTGGAAATACCGGACATGCGCGTCATAAAGCTTTTGGTCGAACGCGAAGTGATTGTGATTTGCGCCGGCGGCGGAGGCATTCCTGTAGTTAAGCTCGAAGATGGCTCTCTGGTGGGTGTCGAAGCCGTCATAGACAAGGACCGGGCGAGCGGACTGTTGGCCGAACAGCTCAAAGCAGATGCGTTGTTGCTGCTGACCGACGTTGATGCTGTCTATCGCCAGTGGGGTACGCCGCAAGCCTCACCCGTGCAGGCCATCTCCCCTGACGAAACCGAACAGCTTGACTTGCCCGTCGGCTCGATGGGCCCGAAGGTCGAGGCCGCCAGCCGCTTTGTGCAAGCTGGTGGAGCGGTGGCAGGGATTGGACTTCTGGCCGATGCGGCAAAAATCCTGGATGGCACAGCGGGGACGCTGTTTCTTGGAAGAAGGGGCGACGACGGCGCATAACGAGCTAGAAACTGGAGATTCCCCTTGGGAGGACAATTAGGCGAGGCGCTCTCGGCTTTTCGATCGCACACAATTTGAGCTCCCGGCCAATCTGCATTGGTCGGCGGACGCCGAGTCGCCGAAGGCGGAGTGAGGTGTCAGGGCTAGTCGGATGTGTGATCTGCCGACATCCTTTCAATCGGCACGGCCGCGCTGTCCCAGAATCACACGGCGGGGTGGCTGCGCACTTTCCGCGCCGCCAGTCCCCTATTTTGGTAAGGTTGTGGGCAATGTTGACATAGGCCTACAACTCTTCGCCTGGAGGGCGAAGCTCATTTGCGACCGGAACCGAAACTAATCCTGCTGAGGCAGGACCAGGGATGGTCTGGCTGCCTAGCCTGCCGCAGTCCAGCATCTCTCGGAGCGGCGGCCTAGTGAGCTCCTCCGGCAGGCATTTTGCCGTCGTGCATGAAGGACTTGATCTCCTCAAGAGTAAGCGCTCCGTCCCCATCGGCGTCGATCAGTCCGAACATTCGGGCGTGTACAGCCTGAAACTCTTCAAGTGAGAGTACGCTGTCGCCGTCAGTATCCATCATTGCCATCATCATCTTGAGCACCATGCCGTGGCCCATACCGCCCTGACTATTCATGCCGCTTTGACCCATCAGGCCGGTGGTCGGGCCACCATGCTGCTGCATCATTCCACCGGGCTCTTCCTGCCCGTGTTGAGCCGCCTGGGCGGTGGCGGAGGCGAGCGCAATGGCTGATACCGAGAGGATTAAGTAGATCGTCTTCATCCTGTTTCTCCTTTTAGATAACGAGCAGAGATGCACTGCGAGGACATGATCCTCACCCGTGTCAGGAGTATTGACGTAGCCGGCGGGGTTTCCTTACGCCGGGTGGCAATTATCCGTTCGAGCCTCAATCCCGTAGTGTTGGGCGCCAACGGCCCTCTTCGATATGACAAGCGATCCTCACCCCGCCGATTTGCACGCTACAGTCGCCGGTTGTTTCGCCTCGTTCCAGTGAGACTTTTCATCGCTGATTGAAAGCTCTCTCATCAACCCGTCGATTGTCGGCGGGATTCTGAGAGAGATGGCAGCCTATCGAGAAAGGAAGGTTCAGAAAGGCCTCAACTCTACAGGTAAAGTGGGGTCTGTCGACGCGCACCTTGGTTCGGACGAACCTGTGCTTCGTCTGGCGCGCCTGATCGGTCGCCAGATTGCGCGCGAGCAATTCGAGCGGCAAGATTCTCGGGAACGAAAGCTCATTCGGCGAAAGAGCAGCAAACCTACGTAGGCTGCATCACATACAGGCATGTTGCCCCGGTGGCAGGATCGCCGCCGGGGCTTCGATATTTGACCTTGAGACCATAATGGTCCCGTGCTACATAGAGACTCAAATGAGGATCATTGCCCGCCGCACCTTACGGGAGTTTGTCGAAAGCCTCGCGGGGCAAAAGAATCAGCCGGCCGTGAAGGCCGCGCTCGATGCGTGGTTCGATGAAGTCAGCAAGGCAGAGTGGGCGAGTTCCGCCGATGTTAAGAGACACTACGCCACGGCCAGCATCGTCAACGCCGAGCGGATTGTCTTCAACATCAAGGGCAACGACTACCGCTTGGTGGTGGCCGTCGACTTCGAGAAGGGCATCGTCTGGATCAAGTGGATCGGCACCCACAAGGCATATGACAGGATAGACGTAGCTGAGGTGAGACATGGCGACTGAGCTAAGACCTATCCGCTCCGAAGCGGACTACGATGCAGCACTCGAAGAGGTGGAACGCCTTTGGGGTGCCAAGAGCGGTACACCGGAAGGGGACCGCCTTGACGTGCTCACAACTCTGATCGAGGTCTATGAAGCGAAGCACTATCCGATGGATCCGCCCGATCCAATCGAGGCGATCCGGTTTCGGATGGAGCAGCAGGGGCTCACCCGCAAGGACCTCGAACCGATGATCGGTCCCCGCAACCGGGTCGCCGACGTTCTCAATCGCAAGCGTGGCTTGTCGATCGACATGATCCGGCATTTGCATGAACAACTCGGGATTTCCGCCGAGGTGCTGATCCAGCCGAGCCGCTTCGACAAGGTTGCGTAACGGGAGGTTCTGCATGATGCGTGTCGCGCTCTACGCCCGCTACTCTTCAGACAATCAGCGGGAGGCCTCAATCGAGGACCAGTTCCGTATCTGCCGCGAGCAGGCGAAGCGCGAGAAATGGAAGATCGTCGGCACCTACAAGGATGCCGGCATCTCCGGTGCGAGCATGATCTTGCGTCCCGGCATCCAGTCACTGCTGCAGGACGCCCAGGCCGGGCAGTTCGACATGGTGCTGGCCGAAGCTCTGGATCGCATCTCCCGCGACCAGGCCGATGTCGCAACTTTCTTCAAGCATCTGAAGTTCGCCGGCGTACCGATCGTAACGCTGGCTGAAGCCGAGATCAGCGAGTTGCATGTCGGCCTGAAGGGAACGATGAATGCGTTGTTCCTCAAGGATCTCGCCGCCAAGACACATCGAGGCCTTCGTGGTCGCGTGGAGGAAGGCAAGTCCGGTGGCGGGCTCTGCTATGGCTACAAGGTCGTCAAGCAACTCGATGCCCGAGGAGAGCCGATCCGAGGCGGCCGGGAGATCGACGAGGCTGAGGCGAATATCATCCGTCGCGTCTTCCGCGAATTCGCATCAGGAATCGGTCCGCGAACGATCGCACGCAGACTGAACGAAGAGGGTATTCCGGGACCTAACGGCAAGCCGTGGGGAGACACCACGATCCGTGGCCATGTGAAACGCGGAACGGGTCTCATAAATAACGAGCTCTATATCGGCCGCCTGATCTGGAACCGGCTGCGCTACATCAAGGACCCGTCGACCGGCAGGCGCGTCTCGCGCCTCAACCCGGAGAGCGAATGGTTGATCCGCGAGGTGCCCGAGCTGCGGATTGTCGATGATGCCCTTTGGCAAGCGGTGCGCGATCGGCAGGCGGTGATCGCCGACAAATACGCGAACGTCACCGAAGCTGTTCGCCAGCATCACAAGAAAAACCAGCTCAATGGCAAGCGTCGGCCTCAGTCTCTTCTGTCCGGCCTGGTCTACTGCGGCTCCTGTGGCGGTCCCTATTCGCTGCGCGGCGCGGGTCGGTTCGCCTGCTCCAACCACATCAGCAAAGGCACCTGCTCCAACAGCCGCACCATCCGACAGGAAGAACTGGAAGAACGCGTGCTCTCCGGGCTCAAGGACCGCATGATGGCGCCCGAAGTCGCAGCGGAAGCGATGCGCGCCTATGCCGAAGAGACGAATCGGCTGAACCGCGAGCGTCGCTCGAACGGCGACGCCTGGCAGGTGGAACTGGCTAAGATCGAGAAGCAGATCGCCCAGATCGTCGAGGCCATTGCCGACGGCATGTACCATCCGTCGATGAAAGAGAAGATGACAAAGCTGGAAGCCCGCAAGGCCGAGCTGGCCGCCCTGCTCGCCGACGCACCGGAGAACAAGCCAGACCTGTTACCGACCGCCTCAACAATCTACGCGAAGAAGGTCGCAAAGCTCACACAGGCTCTGAATCGCCCCGCAGTGCGCCAGGAAGCGGCCGAGGCCCTGCGGATGCTGATCGAGAAGATCGCCCTCACGCCAGGCCAGAAACGCGGCGAGATCGATGCCACGCTTTACGGCGAACTTGGACAGATCCTGGCGTGGACGGAGCGGCAAGCCCTTGGAAAGGCTTCAAAAACGAACACTCCCGGAGGGACTTCCTCGGGAGTGTTGGTATCAGTGGTTGCGGGGGCAGGATTTGAACCTGCGGCCTTCAGGTTATGAGCCTGACGAGCTACCGGGCTGCTCCACCCCGCGTTAT
>MDSV01001334.1_pt1 | contig 33162 bp, 16 predicted proteins | sample 810851 | NCBI WGS metagenome assembly MDSV01 (sample SAMN05326640, study PRJNA326480) | marine metagenome | isolation source: seawater | place: Atlantic Ocean: North East | collected 2012 | reverse complement strand
CGGCTCCTTGAGCGTGGACGTGTCGAACCAGTTCATCTCCTCCTTCCCCCCGCCCACGATCTTCCCGCAGTCGTCGATGTACCCGTTCACGCGCCACACGTTGGCGCCCTGCAGCGCCATCTCGCGGATGTTGGTGTCGGGCGTGTCCTCCGGCGCGAAGATGTACGTCTCGATGCCGCACCGCGAGCAGTACGCCGAGAGCGCCGCGCCGGCGTTGCCGTTCGTGGGCATCGCCATGCGCGTCACGCCCAGCGCCTTGGCCATGGACACCGCCATCACCAGCCCGCGAGCCTTGAACGACCCGGTGGGCAGCCGGCCCTCGTCCTTCACGAGCAGCGCGCCGCCGTCCTCGAGGCCGTTCAGCGCGCCGAGCACGGGGAAGTCCACCACGGGCGTCGCCCACTCGCCGAGCGACACGCAGTCCTCCGCGGCGCGCACGGGAAGCAGCTCGCGCCACTTCCACAGAGTGGGCGGCCTCGCCGCGAGCGTCTCGCGCGTGAGCTTGCCTTTTAAGGCCTCCAGATCGTACCGCACCAGGAGCGGCTTGCCGGAATCGGCGAGGCCGTGCAGCGCGTCCGCCTCGTACGTCTCGCCGGTCAACGAGCACTCAAGGTGCGTGACGAACGTCCCGGCAATCTCGTCGTCGGCGGGGACACCCTGTGGGTATCACGCGGTGGTGTTTGACGGGCGAAGAGTGGGGCGGGGAGGTTAAATCGCGGACAGATCGAACAGAAGACGCGGCGAGCGGCGAGCGGAAGGATTTCGAGCCGACGCGCGACGCTTCGGGACGCTCGTCGGTCGGTTCGGGCGCGAACGCACCTGGAGCTTCCAGGCGGCGGTGAACTTCGAGCCCGCGGCTTTCGCGGGCTCGGCGATCGCGCGGCGAGGTGTCAGGCGACGGCCGGACTTGGCCGTGCGGGTGGGTTTCGCCTCGGCTCGGACGTGAGACCCGGGAAGGCGCGCGGCGGTGACGGAGAAGGCCATCGTGATGTTTGTGCGTGGATCGAACGGGGTTTGAGGCCTGCGGACAGACGGGAGGGGAGGACGTTCGGTGATCAGCGCGATCGAAAAGGCAGGGATAGGAGATGTTGGGGGGGGGAGGATCGGCGGGTGGGCGTGCGCACCTCTAGGCGCGCGGGTGGAGTGGTGTGGCGGACGAGAACGCTTTTCGATAAAATGGCGCGGCCCGAGGCCTCGACGCGCTGTGATTGGCTGCGAGAGTCCCCGCAACGCGCCAAAGGACACGAAAGCGCGCGAGCACGCCCCGCTGGCTGGCTCTGCTATCTGCGGCTGTTCGCGTGCCGAGCCGTCTCAGAGGGCAGCTGCTTGCGACAGCGCCGCGCGCTTCGCCATCGTCCACGACTGAGGCGGCGCACGTCCGGTGCGTTGAGGTCGGGAGCGCGCTCGGGCGCGTCGAGCGCGCGGCGCTTCCGGAAAGCGGGCCGGGCCTCCGCGACGAGCGTGGCGCGGCGCGTCGATCGTGATCACCGCATTCGGAATTCGAGACTTTTTTATCAATCGATTCGTCCCGCCTCACTCCCCCAGCTCCTGCGTCGCCTTTTCGTCCGCCCGCGCGCTCCTCGCGCCTTTGTCCGCCTGCTCCAGCAGAACGTCGCAGCACTCGAAGTAGATCTCCGCCAGCCTGTCCACGACGCGCGCGTCGGCGTCTTCCCGCGCGAGCGCGACGCGCATGTTGATCACGCAGTCGATGAGCCGCCCGGGACGCACGTCTCGCACGTCAAACACGTCCATCGAGGACGACCCGTCGTCACCGCCGTCGGTGTCGTTCCGCCGGCGAAACCCCCGGGTGGAGCGCTTGAGCTTGATCTTCCCGCCGTCGGCGTCGCGCGCCTCGTCCAGCGCCCGGCACTCGTCCAGCGTGGCAAGCGCGGCGGCGCGGCGCGCGCGCGACTCGTTCACCACGCACAGCTCCTTGATCATCGCCGCCTCCGCCTTGGGGATCTCGCTCGGGGAGAAAGACCGGCTGACGACCGTGGCGCCGAACACCCCGTCGTCGTCGCACTTCGGGTGCAACTGCCTCGCCGTCTCGCGAACCAGCAGCAGCTGCCATAGCAGCTGCCAGTTGGGGACGCGTTCTTGCGATTCCATCTCATCAACCAGCCGCGCGGCGACCGTCTCGACAGCCTCGATGGACGCAGCCGGGACGTCCATCCCAGCCACGGTCCCACCGCCGGCGTGAGCCGCGCGCAGCACCTCCACGCGTTGCTCCCGGGACTTGAGCCGGGAGACCAGCTGCACGACCTGGATGTCGGGCTGCATCTCGCCGGTGACCGCGGCGAGCACCTCCTCGCGGATCGCCGCCAGCATCGAGAGCAGCGCGAAGTCCCCCGAGCTCTCCGCCACCTGCACGTACGCGGAGAGCGCGGCCATGAACGAGCCGTCCAGCTCGCCGAGGTGCTTCCGCACCACCGAGCGCAGGATGGCCTCTTTGTCCACCTCCGCCGCGGGCGCCGACGACGGCGACGCCGCGGCGTCAGCGTCGGCGTCGTCGTCGCCCGGGATCACCTCCTCCGCGGCCTCCTCCACGAACACCTGCTCCACGGTCTCCTTGATGATCAAGTCGAGCAGCCCTGCCGCGCGCTCGACGTTCTCCACCAGCGGGTCCTCCTCGGCGGCGGCCGCGGCGACGCGGCGCCGCGCGGGGACGCATCGAGAGCGCGAGCGCGGGCCTCGCGAGGCGGCGGCGGCCGTGGGGGGCGCGCGCGCGGGCCGCGCGGGGGCCGCCGCGAGCGTCAGCGACGCGGTGACCGAGGTGACCATGATATTCTTCAGCAGGAGCACACCGGGCTCGAGAGGGACCACCTCCTTGGCCTTGCGTCTGCAGTGTCGTTCCAGGTGATCTGAGCGGCGGCATTCGTTCGTCTCGCTCCCAATCGTCGTCGGCGAAAGTCTGATGAGTTGCACTGTGTGAGGCGGTTTTCGGAAGACTATCTCACACGGATTTCGTTTCCACGTGCGATGCTCGAGCCTCGAATTATTAACCGGAAACTTCGAGGGAGACCCCACAGCGTCTTAGTCTCCAAGTCTCAATTTTGGCGCGGACGCTGAGCTGGACAAGCCCTCTCGCGCGATTTTAACTGGTCGCACGATAAAAAGGACACGTTTCGCGGGTAATCGAGTCATATTCGATTGCGTCGACTATCCTTAGCAATCCCCCCGGGTCCGGTGGAGCCGGGGTAGAGAAACCCTCCGTGCTAGGCGGAAGGGTTTGTGCGTCGCGTGTCTCGAGGAGCGAGGCGCGATACCCGCTCGTTCGCGTCGGGGACTGCGAACGGCGGTGCGGTGTGGGAACTAATTCTTTCCGGGAAGGTGCGCGTGCCCTCCGCGGTTTTCCCGAAACACCCTCGCGCGCCCTCGTCTCCCGCGGTCGCCCGTCGCCCTCGACGCGTCCCGCGCGCGCGCGGAGGCGCAGATCTTTTGATCGCGACGCGAGCCTCGCGTTAGGCGCGCGTATCGCGCGAATGAGCGTTCGAAAGCTCCGCGCGCCCGCGTGCAAACGCGCGTCCCGGGACGGTTCTTTTTTGTTTCCACGGCTTTCGGGAGCAACGGCATCGACGGAAACGCGAGGAAGAAACGCGAAGTCCGCGGCTCGGGGGTTGGCCCGCACGACGCGCGCGACGACCCACACCGACTGACGCGCGGTTCTCCGCCATCTTCACGCTCTCTGACAACAGGCTCTCCTTCCGATCGACGCGCTCGAGAAGGTCGAGCCCGTCGTTAGCCCCTAAAGAGAGCTGCGCGTGCCCGAGTCGACCGACCGATCGTGGCACGTCAACCTTGGCACCCCGAACCAAGCCCCAACTCGAAACTCGAAGCGCGTGCACAATTTTTAGTCGCGCGCGCCCGACTGCCGCTATGTTCACCGCGGCGGATCCCCGGCCGACGCCGACGGCGCCCGTGGACTTGCCGCAGATAAAAGCCGGGTCAGGGGGCTCGCGCACGCAGAGAGCGTCGCGCCTGAGCCGGACCGCGCCGGACGTTATGCACGGCCACCACTCGTCGCTCCTCGCGGCGCTCCGCGAGGAGGACACCGACGACGAGTTTGACGACGACGCGTTCGCGTTCGCTCCGAAGGGCGAGGGCACGCCCTCCACCCCCCAGGGCGCGCACCGCGTCTTCATCGTGGGTAAGGAGTCCACGGACTCGCCCACCTCGCCGCTGGTGGCGCACACCAAGCCGCACACGAAGACGTACGGCTTTGCGCCGCCGCCGGCCGCCGCAGCCGCCGCGACGCCGCCGCCGCCGCCGCCGCCGCCGGACATCCGCGTGTTCCTCGCCGACGGCGCATCGGCGCCCGTCGAGGTGCTCCGTAACCAGGTGGTGACATCGCTGACGCTCAAGCTCGACCGCGACGCCGCGGAGAGCCTGACGGCGGCGACAGCGGCGGCCCCGGCGGAGACGCGCTTCGGCTTCGACGCGCTCCCTGCGGCGGCGGCGACGACGCGCACGCTCCTGCTGCCGGACACGGTGAACCTGCCCAAGATCGACGAGCTCGAGGAGGCGGGCGTTTTCCAGGCTCCCGCGGAGTATCGCGAGCTCATGATGAAGCTCGGCGACCTGCGGTACATCTGCATCCGCGCCGCGAGCTCGGAGGTTGGCGAAGACGGCGAACCGCGCGAGCGAGAGTACTGGCTGCCGCTGGACGAGACGCAGACGGTGGCGGACATCAAGACGCTCGCCGCCGGCGCGGATATGCTCGAGCCGTCTGGGCCCAAGCTCCTGGACGTCGCCGCGGGCGAGTCCTCGGCGGACCTGAGCGCCGTGTGCGCGGGGCGCGTGTTGGACGACGCGTCGACGGTGTTCGAGGAGGGCCTGACCCACAACACCGTCGTCCGCCTGTGCGTGCGCAAGGACCTCGAGGTGACGCTCGCCGCGCACGAGACGGCAGCGTCGCTGCGCGCGAAGCTGGAGCGGATGCGCCCCGGGTACGCGCGCGACTTGGGCGGGGTGTACCCGCGCGGCGACGACTCGCAGCTGTTTTTCGGCAGCCAGGAGCTTCGCGACGGGCCGCTCAACGTGTACGGCGTCGCCGACGGCGCGACGCTGGAGCTCAGGCCACACACCTCCGGCGTCTCCGGCCTTCCCATCCCCACGACCCGAGGTTCGCGGGAGAGGCACAGCTGGAACAGCACCTCGGCGTGGAAGCCCCCGGGTGGCGCCAACCCCGGCTCGTGGGTCTCCTCCGCGTCCGGGGGCGGTCGGTCCGTCGCCATGGGCGGCGCGTTGGACGACTCGGGGTCAGGGTGGTCCGGGTTCGGCTCCGCGTCGTCCTCCTCCTCGGAGCACCACGGCTCACCCGAGGTGGCGCGCTCGTTCGACCTCGCCCGGCGCGGGCTCGCGATGGGCAACCGCCCGCAGCTCGCGCGCGGCGGCACCGGCGGCGCGTACTTCCTGCGCGATGGCGACGGCGAGACGTGCGCGGTTTTCAAGCCCGCCGACGAGGAGCCCAACGCGCGGAACAATCCGCGCGGGCGCACCGAGTCCGTCGCCGGCGAGGGCCTGCGCAAAGGCACGCGCGTGGGCGAGGGCGCCTCGCGCGAGGTTGCGGCGTACCTGCTGGACCACGACGGCTTCGCCGCCGTTCCCGCGACGTCCCTCGCGAACCTGTGCGACGGCGGGAAGGGTGGAAAAGGCGGGGAGGGCGAGGGCAAGCTCGGATCGCTGCAGGCTTTCGTGCGCGCCGACGCCGAGGCGGAGGAGCTCGGCCCCGGGCTGTTCCCGGTGCGCGAGGTGCACAAGATCACGCAGCTGGACATCCGTTTGGCGAACACCGATCGCAACGCGGGGAACATCCTCGTGCAGAACCGCGGCGGCGCGCTTCGCGAGGGCGGCGCCGGTATGTTTCTGGTGCCCATCGACCACGGGTACGCGCTCCCGCACACGCTCGAGGACGTGTGCTTCGAGTGGGAGTTTTGGCCGCAGGCGAAGATTCCGTACGACGACGAAACCAAGGCGTACATCGCCGGTTTGGACGTCGAGCGGGACGTCGCATTGCTCCGATCGGAGAGCATGGAGCTCTCTCCCGCCTCCGAGCGCGTTCTGCGCGTGTGCACCGTGCTGCTGCAGAAGGCGGCGCAGAGAGGATGCTGCCCGGCGGACATCGCCGGGATGATGTCGCGCCAGATGCCCAACCGCCCCAGCGACTTGGAGAAGCTCGCGTCGCGCGCGGCGGCGGCGGCGCTGGGTAGCGGCGGGCCCAGAGCCTCCGCGGCGGTGCCCTCGCCAATCGTGGACGCGTGGCGCGCGCTGGACGGCAACACCGAGGCGGAGTCGCGGTTCCTGAGCGAGTACGCCGACTTGCTGGACTCGTACCTCGAGGGGTTCGAGCCGGAGCTCGCGCTGTGAGATGAGGCGTTTTCCTCCCGGACGGAGCAGAAAAAAAAAAGCCTCGGCAGAGAAGGGGGTGAGGTGGCGGCACGGGACCGCGTCGCCGCCGCGATTTTTGTACAACGATGTTGTAATTTACGTACGTCACTGTAAAACACGAAGCCTCCGCCGGCGCTACGCCCCCGCCGCGATATCCCTCACGCCGTCGACCAGCCTCTGCACTTCCCAGTCTTTGTTAAAGTAGTGCGCGCTGGCGCGCACGACATCCTCGGGGAGGCCGGGCTCTCGGCTGGTTCCAGCCCTCGTCCGCCGCCCCTCCCACTCCATGCGCGTGTTGTTACACACGCGCGAGGTCCACACGTTGACGCCGGCGTCGTGCAGGCGCGCGCGGATCTCCGCGACCCCAACGCCGTCCACGTCGAAGGTGACGATGCCGCACTTGGTGCGCCCAACGTCGCGGACGGTCACCTTTGGGATCTTCGCCAGCTCTTCGCGCATGGCGGAGGCGAGCGCACGCGTCCGCTCCCACGCGCGCTCGATGCCGACGTCCAGGGCGTACTGCACCGCCACGCCCAGCCCCGCCTTGGCGCAATAGCTCACCTCGTACTGTTCGAACCGCCGCGCGCCCGCGGCGGGCGCGTACGAGTCAGCGGCGTCCCAGCGCGCGCCGTGGAGGTCCAGCATCACGGGCTCGCACCGCGTTTTCCCCTCCAGGAACGCGTTTCTCGCGTACAGAAACCCGATCCCGCGCGGACCGCGCAGGTACTTGCGCCCCGTGCCCACCAGGAAGTCGCACTTCAACTCGCGCACGTCCGTGGGCATCTGCCCCACGCTCTGGCACGCGTCAAGCAGAAAAGGCACGCCGTGCTTCTCGGCGAGCGCGCCAACCGCCGCGGCGTCGTTCACCAAGCCCCCCGAGGTGGGCACGTGCGTGATGCTGATGAGCTTGACCGGACCGAGGCGTCGACCCTCGACCGTCGACCGCTCGAGGCTCGCTTTCAACGCGCGCACATCCAGTTCCCCCGTCTCCTCGTCGCTCGGCACCGTCTCCACGACGACGCCTCGCGTCCGCGCCGCCTGCAGGTACGCGATGAAGTTGCTCGCGTACTCGCACCGCGCGGTGAGCACGCGGTCGCCCGGCTGGAAGGACTCCAGCAGCGCGCCGAACGCGCACTGCCACGCCGACGTGGCGCTCTGCGTGATGGCGATCTCGGAGGCGTCGCAGTGCAAAAGGGAAGCCAACGCCGTGTACGGCAACGCCAACGCCGCCGCCTCGTCCTCCGTCGTCTCGTACCCGCCGGCGACGGCCTCGCGCTGGAGGTACGCCACCTGTGCGTCGAGCACGGCGCGGGGGGGGAGAGCAGAGCCCGCGGCGTTGAAGTGTGCGATACCGCCCGGGGTATCGGCAAGAACGCCAGCTATGCCAGGTGTGTCCTCGCGAAACGCGTCCACCTCCGCGTCGGACAGAGACCCGGTGACGGCGTACGTTCGACACCGCCCCCGCGCGCGATGTCGTGAAACTGCGCGATATCGTCCCCGCACCGACGCGCGCCTCGCGGCGGAGACGGTCGTCGGGGCCGAGGGCAGGGCAACGGGCCGCATCGTAGCCCTCGTGGAGCGTCTCGTGACCTACACGGTGTACAAATGACCCGCGTGCGCGGGCGAGTGGCCCGACCCCGCGGTGTGCGCCGGTCGCGAGAGACTCTGAGAGTCGAGTCAGCATCGTCTCGGTGTGTGTTTTCGGGTTTCGGCAGTTCCAACCGAAATCGAGCACGCTCCGGGGCACGACGAGCGGTGCGTTCGTTCCGCGCGGCACACTCTGCGCAGCGCCGAGTCGGCGAACGACTCGGAACTACCCGCGCACTCGCGGCGCGATCGTTCCGTCCAGCTTCCCGGTGGTGTCTTCGGACGCCCACGACCCGCGCGCGCGTAACCCTACGACCGACGACGAAGGAGGCGAGATGTCGACGCCTCCCAAGGTTGGTTTCCTCGGGCTCGGCATCATGGGTGCGCAGATGGCCGCCCGACTGGTGCGAACGGGCGCCAACGTCACGGTGTACAACCGCAGTGTCGCGAAGACGGAGCCCCTGCGCGCGTTGGGCGCCTCCGTGGCGTCCACCCCCGCGGAGGTCACGCGGCACTGCGATTTGGTGTTCGCCATGCTCGCCGACCCGAAAGCCGCGTGCGCGGTGGCGACGGACGGCCCGGACGCCGCGGTGGCCGGGATCGCCGCGCGCCCCGCGACCGCCGCGCCCATCACGTACGTGGACTGCTCAACCGTGGACGCCGCGACCGGCGCGTTCGTGGGCGACGCCGTGCAGGCGGCGATGGGCGAGACCGCCGCCGGCGTCGCCGCCGGCGGCTTCCTGGCGGCGCCCGTCTCCGGCGGGTGGCGCGACTGCCGCGACGGCACGTTGCTCTTCCTGTGCGGCGGCTCGAGCGCGGCGTACGAGGCGGCGTGCGTCCCGCACGGCCTGGATGCCATGGGGCACAAGCGCTGGCTGCTCGGCCCCACGCCCGGGGACGCCGCGCGCGCGAAGCTGATGCTGCAGGTGATGATGGGGAACATCGTCGGCTCGCTCGCCGAGATGATGACGCTGACCAAAGCGAGTGGCTTGGATGAGGGCGCCATCCTGGACGTGCTGTCCAACTCGGCGATGGGCAACCACCTGTGCACGGCGAAGGGTGCGCTGATGCGCGAGGGCAACTTCTCGCCCAACTTTCAGGTGTACCTGCAGCAGAAGGACCTGCGGCTGGCGCTGCAGCTGGCGGACGACCTGGGCGTGCCCGCGCCCATCAGCGCGGCGGCCAACGGCCAGTACATCCGAGCGCGGCAGATGGGCCTCGGGAGCGCCGACTTCGCCGCCGTGCGCGCGGCGTACGAAGCCGAGGCCGTCGCCGACAAGGAGAGCGAGACGGAGGAGCTCAACTGATACGCGCGGTGACCGCGCGCGTGCGCGGCGTCGTCCGAGAGAAACGCTCCGACGACGCCGCTCGGCGGTTTCGCCGACGCGAGGACGATATCGATAGATATTAATACGACCCACGTCGAGCGACGCCGCGCCGGAGCGACGCACCGGAAACCTCGTCACGGCAACCACGGCCACCACGGTTTGCCCTCGAACCGCCGGGCGCCGAAAGGTGCCAGGTCCACCTCCGGCGCCTTCCCCGCGGCCAGGTCCGCGACCACGCGGCCGGTGATCCCCCCAAGCGTCCAGCCTATGTGTTGGTGCCCGAACGCGTACAGCACGCCGGGCACGCGCGAGGAGGGGCCGATCACGGGCAGCGCGTCCGGCAACGTCGGCCGGAACCCGAGCCAGTCCAAGTCCCGGTCGCGCGCGCCTAACGACGCGCCCGGACCAGAAAAGCCGCTTCCGTCCGGCGCCGTCCCAAGATGGCGAGTGGGTCCCGAAAACAGCGCCCGCGTCTCCGCGTCCAGCTGGTCGAACCGGCTCGCCACCGGGCCCGCGCGTAGGCCCCCCAGCTCGACCAGCCCCGCCGCGCGTACGCCCCCGGACATGGGTGTCACGATGAACCCGCCCTGGGTGGAACACACAGGCCGCGTCAGCGCCGGCGCGCTCGGGTTCGAGGCGCCGTTTCGCGTAAACTGCACGCTGTACCCCCGCTCGGTGTCGAGCGGGACGCGGTCCCCGCACCGCGCCGCTAGCGCGGCGGAGTGCGCGCCGGCGGCGATGACCACCGCGCCCGCGTCTACGCGCGCGCCGTCTGCTGTGGTCACTCTTACCGCGGAAACTCCCCCGGGAACGTCCAAGGCGCGCACGTCTTTCGCCGCGCCGGCGTCCCCGCACCGAACCTCCCCGCCGCGCGCCGCGAACCCGTCGCACATCGCGCGCAGAAGCGCCTCGGGGTGCCGCAGGAACCAGCCGTCCTCAAACCACCAGGCGCCCCCGCGCGTCGCGCGGTCGCTCAGCAGCGGCTCGAGCTCGCGCACGCCCGAGCCGTCCAGCGCCTCCATCTTCAAGCCGGGGCCCAGGCCCTCCCGGCGCAGCGCCGCCGCCGCCGCCGCGCCGGGCGACGTCACGTCCCTCTGCAGCAGGATGTACCCTTTCCTGGCGGCAAACGCGTCGCCTCGGCTGTCGGGCGTCGGCGCGTACGCGCCCATGGGCGCGTCCACGTCCACCCCCGCGTGCGCCCAGGCGTCCCGGTATCCGTCCTCGGCGAGCCGGAGCAGCGAGCCCAGCGCCAGCGAGGTCTTGCGCACCTCGGCGGGCGCGCACGACGCCAGCGCGCCGGCGGCCCACGGAACCATCCGCAGCAGATGCGGGTCCGGGACGAGTCGAAGCGCGCCTGTGCGGCTCAGGATCATCCCCGGGGCTTCCTTCCACAGTCCGGGACGCTGCACGGGGACGTTTGCGTAGAACGCGAACGTTCCCGCGTTGCCGTTGGAGGCGGAGTGGCGCCCCCCGACATTCGGACCGGCCTCCAGGAGGGTGACGTGTTTCCCCGCGCGCTGCAGATGCAACGCGGTGGCCAGACCGACGAACCCGCCCCCGACCACCGCCGCGCGGGACTGGACTGCCGCGGACGCGGGTCCCATGGCCACGCTATCCCTCGCGGTCCGCTCGCCGCGCCGCGAGCGCGCGCCACACCCCCCGCCGCGCGGTGGGGCCGGACCGTTGGCGCACACCCTGCGCGAGCCGAACTGGCAAAAGCCCGACACGGCGAAAAACGATATCGCGGCTCCTGCACTTTTATGGGCTCCGTCGGGCGCTTCGCCCGCACAACCGCCCCGCACGAACCCCGGGAGCCCGCGCTCAACTCGACTCGAGGATTCGTTGTTTCAAGCGATGTCTCTGGCCCTGACACCCGGTATTGCCCGCGCGCGCGGCCCCGTGGCGGCGTGCGTGACACGGTGCCTGGGCGCATCCCAGCCTTCTCGAGCGATCCCTCCCCCGTCCCCCACCGCCCCGGGAGGCCACGCGTCCCGGGGCCTCCCCGCGTCCTCCTCGCGCTCACTGACGCCGCGCGTCCCGCCGCCCGCGGCGCGACCCGCGGCGCGGGCGGCGCGGTTGTCCTCGGCGGCGAGCGCGGACGGCGACGCCTCGGACGCTCCCACGGCGATCCGCGCGGTGGAGGAGCGGCTCGGCGTGACCCTCTCCGAGTCGCCGACGGTCCCGGCGGCGCCGCCGGTGGTGGTGGTGATCAGCGGCCCGAGCGGCGTGGGCAAGGACGCGGTGCTCCGGCGGCTCCTGGAGCTCCGCCCGGAGCTGAGCATGGTGGTCACCGCGACCGACCGCGCCCCCAGGCCCGGCGAGCGTGACGGCGTGGATTACCACTTCGTCACCGCCGCGCGCTTCGAGGCGATGATCGCGAGCGACGAGCTCGTCGAGCACGCCGTGGTGTACGGCCAACACAAGGGCATACCCAAGAGCTCCGTGCGGGACAAGCTGGCGTCCGACGACGACGTGGTGCTGCGCCTGGACGTGCAGGGCGCCGCCACCGTGCGCGCGATGATACCCGACGCCGTGCTCGTCTTCCTGTGCGCCGAGAGCGAAGCCGCGCTCGCCCGGCGACTGCTCAGGCGCGGCACGGAGTCGGAGGAGCAGTTGGCGCGCCGCGTGGAGACGGCGCGCGCCGAGACGCGCCGTCTCGACGAGTTCGACTACGTCGTCGTCAACGCCGAGGGGGGGCTTGAGCAGGCGGCCGCCAGGCTGGGCGCGATCATAGACGCGGAGAAGAGCAGGAGGGGAAGGAAACCGGTCGAGGTGTGATGCGGGCGACGGGTACCGCGGCGGCGACTCCGCGCGCTTTTGACGCGTTCGTTTTTTCTCGTCGTGAACGTCGTTGTGAAACTACGTCGGCGTATTTCGGGAATCCCGTCAAATCGGGGCCTTAGTCGCGAGCCGTTATCTGGGATTCGTCCGAGAGGAGCGTCGCGTTCCGTCCCGGTGCGCGCGTCATTCGCGGCGCGCCGAGGCGTGATGGCGGTCCGCGACGCGGCGGCGGCGGCGCGCCCGTCCGACGGCGGGTCGGCCACGGTGGGCGGGACCTTCCCGGATGATCCGCCCCGTCCCACCCCGTTGGCGGTTCCGGAGACCGCGCCCGATTGGTCGCCCCCGGAATTGGAGCGGTACCTGCACGTGGTGGCCATGGAACGGCACACCACGAACGCCATTCGAAGACACGACCTGCTGGACAGGCTTCACCAGCACTGCGACGGCATCGGCAACCCTAACCCCCTGCTGCTGCTCGGCCCACCCGGGAGCGGGAAGTCCACCGCGTTGGCGACGCTGATGAGCGAGATCGAAGGCGGTCCAGCGGCGCGACGCCGACGTGACAGCGCCTCGCTCGGCGGGGCGCCCGATGGGGCGGGGGTGGACACGCCCGGTACCTCCGCCGCCAGCGCAGCGGCCGATTCCACGGTCGCGGTCGCGGGCGGCGAGCCGTTCGTGCTTGCGCACACGTTCGGGCTGCTCGGGCATTCCGACGATTTGCGACGCGCGCTGCTTCGGATGTGCGCCGAGCTCAAGTCGCGGTTCAACATCTACGTGGACCTGCCGTCCCGGCTGGAGGACGTCGGCGCGGCGTTCCCGCGCTTCCTCGCGCATGCCGCGCTGTTCGGCAAGGTCGTGGTCGTGCTGGACGGGCTGGACAAGGCTGAGTGCCACGACGTGACCCCCGAGGACTGGCTCCCGGCGGCGCTGCCGCTGGCGGCGCGCGTCGTGGTCGCCTCCGCCGGGTGCCGTGCCGTGAACGCGCTCAAGGAGAAATCGGGGCAGCTCCTGGACGTCCTACCCGTCGCGCCCCTGGACGCCTCGGAGCGCGCGCGCGTCGTCGACGCGGCGCTCGAGGGCGTCGGCGGTGGCCGCGTCCCCGCGTCCGCGACGCTGGGGGATCTGCTCGCCGCCGAGGACGCTGGGTCGCCTCTGTTTCTGGCGCTGGCGACGGAGGAGATCAAGTGCCGCGCGCGCGCCGCCGACGGCGACACGTACGCCGCCGTGGAGGAGGCCAACGGCTTCCCCGGCACGACGGTAGATCTCCTCGCCAGCGTGTTCGACAGGCTCGAGCGCCGCTTCGGCACGACGCTGGTGGCGGAGGCGACGACGCTCGTCGCGTGCTCGCGATTCGGTCTGACGGACGCGGAGACGTTGGCGCTCTTGCGTGGTGCGCCGACGCTCGCGAACCTGCCCGTCTCGGAGTGGGAGGCGCTCCAGGCGGAGCTCGAGCCGCACTGCTGGCCGATCGAGCGATTGGCGCCGATCGCGCCGAACCTGTTCGGCGTCTTCCACCGCACGTTCCGAACAGCGGTGTTCCGGCGGTTCGCGGACGCCGCCGCCGAGCGGAGACTGCAGCACCTGCGCGTGGCGGCGGCGTTCGCGGAGGACGCCGCGCCGCCAACGCACCGCGGCGTGCACGAGGTGGTCTGGGGCTGCCGCGAGGGCCACGACTGGCACGCGCTGCGCGCGCTTCTCACGGATCCGCACGTGCACGCGCACCTGTGGAACCAAGACACGCAGGTGGACCTCGCGACGCACTGGGACGCGTTGCTCAAGGGCGAGCAGAAACTCGCCAACGCGCGTAACGCCAAGTTGGTTCCCGGCCCGAACGGCGCGCTCGTGCCGCCCAAGCCGCGGCCGCCGCGTCGCCGCGCGGACGTCGTCGCGGAGTTCGTCCGCGTCGCGGGCGTCGCGCCCGTGTCCTCGGACGGCATACTCACGCCGGATGTCACCAAGGAGCTCCTGGCGGACTTCCTGGCGTGGAGCGGGCACCCGGGCGAGGCGGCCGCCGCGCTGCGCCCGCTCGCCGCGGAGAAGGGCGACGAGGCGGACATCGCGGCGGTGAGCGTCAACTACAAGCTGGGGCGCGCGCTGGGCCGCCAGGGCGTGCACTCGGAGTGCGAGGAGACGCTTCGCCGCGCGCTGGCGGCGGAGCAGATGCTCGTGGGCGCGGAGACGCCCATGGTGGCGGAAATTGTCACCGAGCTGTGCAAGGTGAAGATGGAGACGGGCGAGGCGGAGCAGGCGGGGCAGCTCGCCGCGCACGCTGTGAGCGTCTGGGAGGCGGCGGAGGCGGCGGGGTACGAGGAGGCGGACGTCGCGACGCTGGTGGAGGCGCTCACGCGGCTGGCCGAGGTGTGCGAGGTGCTGGGCCGCGCTGTCGCCGCGGAGGCGGCGTATGAGCGCGCGCTCGAGCGCCTCGAGTACATGCTCGGACCCGACCACCCGGAGGTGGCGGAGCACCTCGGCAAGATGGGCGGCGCGTACGCCGCGCACGGCGAGTGGGAAAAGGCTGAGTTTTGCTACTGTCGCGCGCTGGCGTTCGCGCACAGGTTCAGCGGGCCTGCTTCGCTGCACATATCGCACTTCTACAACGTGCTCGCAGAGCTGCACCGCGCGCGGGGCGACGCCAGCCAGGCGCAGGCTCTGTACCAGCGCGCGCTGCAGGTGATTGAGTCGGTGCTGGGGACGAACCACCCGGAGACGGCGACGTACCTGAATAACCTCGGCGAGACGCTCCGCGCGCGGGGTCGCTTCGAGGACGCCGAGCCCATGTTCGTGCGCGCGCTGGCCATCGACGAGAGCACGCAGGGCGTGAGCCATCCCATCGTGGCGATCCGGCTGAACAACCTGGCGGAGCTGTTCCGCGACATGGGGCGGCTGGAGGACGCCGAGCCCATGTACCAGCGCGCGCTCGCCGTCGACATGGCGGCGCTCGGGCCCAACCACCCGAACGTCGCGACGTACCTGAACAACCTCGCCGGGCTGTACAAGGCGCGCGAGATGTGGGACAAAGCCGCGGAGCACTACACGCGCGCGATCGCCATCGACGAGCGCGCGCTCGGCCCGGACCACCCCGACGTCGCCATCTACCTGAACAACCTCGCCGGGCTGTACAAGGCGCAGGGGAAGCTGCGGGAGGCGGAGCCGCTCTACCTGCGCGCCCTGCGGATCAACGAGGAGGCGCTTGGGGGCGACCACGGGGACATGGCCATCTACTTCAACAACGTCGCGCTGCTGTACAAGGCGCAGGGCAAGCTCGGGGAGGCGCGCTCGTACTACCGCCGCGCCGTCGACATCGGGGAAAAGACGCTGGGCCCGGAGCACCCGCAGGTGGCGACGCGGCTCTCCAACCTGGGGGCGCTCTTGGTGGACATGGAGGACTTCCCCGGCGCTGAGGCGGCGTTTGAGCGCGCGCGCGCGATCCGCGCGGACGCGCTTGGAGAGGACCACGAGGACACGCAGAACGCCGCGGAGTGGCTCCGACACGTCGCCGAGCGGCGCACGGGCGCGGCAGACAGGCTCCCGCATAGGAACGTGGCCCTGGACGTCCCGGCGGTGGATGACGAGGTTGCCGGCGCGGCGGCGAATTTCGCCGCCGCGCCTCCCTCGCCCCCCGCGCCGGCGTCGGCGCCGGAGCCCGAGTCGGAGCCCGAGGAAACCCGGGCGTTTTTCCCCGCGCCGCCTCCGCCGTTCGACGGTGGAACGCCCGTGACCCCGCCCGTGGCGTCGCCGACGCCGGCGGCCGCGGTGCCGCCGCCCCAGGCGGCGGCGGCCGCGGCGCCCGAGACGGACGGACCCCCCCGCGCGGCGCCGCCGGCGGCGCTGGCGGATCCCCCGCGGTCGGCGCCGCGCGCCGGGACGGGAGCCGCGACGCCTCGCACGACGGAGACCATGTCGCGTCAGCTGCACACGTCTCAGGAGGCTGTGGACGCGGCCATGTCCTCCGTGGACGCCATTCTGATCCGGTACGTTCCCGCGGCGAGGTCGCCGCCGGATCCGCGGTCGCCGTTCGCGGCGCCGCCGGCGGACCCGTCGCCGCCGGCGATTTTCACGCGCGGCGCGTCCCCGGCGGCGACGCCGCGGGCGTCCCTCCGCGAGGCGCGGGACGCGTTCCGGGAGCCCGCCGCGACGTCGAGCGACACCGAAGGAGCTTCCGCGCGCAGAAGCTCCTCGGACGGCTGGGATCAGGAGGTGGACGCCGCGCCGGGCCTGGCGGAGAGCGCGCTGGACGCGTTCCTGTCCGCGCACGTGGAGTACCTCGGGAACCGCCGGTACCGCTGCGTGCTGGACGGGAAAACGCTCTCCAAGTTCAGCATCATGCGCGTGCACGTCGCGCGCAAGTTCGCGGGGCTCGTGCACCAGTGGGCCCAGGACCAGGAGAGCGCGGCCGTGGGTCCCCGCGATCCGAAGAGCACTCCGGGCGCGCCGCCGAGAGCGGGAGCTTCGCCGGGAACGCCGGGAACGCAGGGAACGCCGGCGGAGGCGGAGGCTGATGTGGGGGCCCCGGAGACGCCGCGCGGGTCTTCCCCCGCGGCCGCGCCGGACCCGGCTCGGGGGCCGTCCGGCGGCGACGCCGACGCGGCGTCTGGGTCGGCGGCGTATGAGCATTCGGTCAGCCGCGCGCCCGACCACGCGGCGCAGGCGTTGAAGCGCGTGGAGGAGCTGGAGGAGGAGCTCACGCGCCTGAAGCTCGAGATGGCGCGCGGGGAACGGGTGCCGTCTGTTCCGGACGAAACCCGAAACGGCGCCGAAACGACCGGTTCCCGCATCCCCGTCGCCACCCCGGTGGCGCGGGGCGCGCCCGCTTTCGGGCCCGCGCCCGCGCCCGCGCCGTTCTACCCGTACGGCGCGCAGGGCTACGGTGCGTACCCGAACCCGGGCGTCGCGACCCCGCACGGCTTGGGCGGGTACGCGGGCGGGTTCCTCGGGTCCGCCGGGTACCCGCCCTCCGGGTACGGCGGCGCCGCCGCGGAGGCGGCGGCGGCGGCTTCGGCGGAAGCCGCTCGGTACCAGCGTTCTCGGCTTTTCTCGTCGAACTTCTCCCTGGGGCGCGCGCCTTCGCGGGGCGGGTCCCCGGGGCACGCCGGCGAGTACGGGCTGGACTTCTCGGACATGCTCGCGCGCGAGCGTGGCCCGAACCCGTTCCAGGGCTTCTCAGTCACGGCGTCCCCGAGGGAGAGGGACCCGCGCGCGCTCTCGCCGAACGGCGCGGCAAAAAAGTCGCGCGGCGAAAAAGCCGCGCCGACGCCCGCGCCGCCGTCGGGCCGCGCCTTTCGCGACGCTTCCCCCTTTCCCGGTAGTGCGCCGGCGTCCCCGCGCGGGTCCTCCGGCGCGCGCGACCTCAGCGAGCTGCTCGGGCTGGGGGAGGCGGGCGCCGAGGACGTGCTGGGCGTGTACCTGGCCGCGCGGTCCCAGCAGGTGGCGCGGCGCAAGTTCCTGTGCGAGATCGACGGCAAGGTGTTCAGCACGATGCACCTGATGCGCGCGCACTTCGAGCGGCACTACCGGGCAGACGCGGAGGCGTGGTGGAGCAGACACAGGCGCGCGGACGCGTCGTCGTGACGCGTTCGCGTCGTGCGTGACACGCGCAGACTGAGGTGGGCGGGGCATAGCTGTACGTTTTACATCGTATGAGTATAGGTCTACGGGGTTCTCGTCGCTCGACGTCACGTCTCGGCAGCGAGTTTCATCTTCGCCGTTCGCCGAATCTGGTCCCAGGAGACGCTCTCGACGTGGCCGTCCACGACGATGTCGTCCAGGGCCAAACAAATCATGCCGTAGTGCTCGAAGACCTTCGGCTCGTCGAACCGCTTCTTCGTCATCGCGGCGATCGCGGTGACCAGCGTCTGAAGCACTTCCGCCACTGAAACGTGGGGACGGGATACGGGGGATCGGCGTTCGGTTAACGAACGGGGTTCGCGACGGCTGAACGGCAGAGTTGGATGGATGGATTCGTGGTCGAGCTCGGGACGGGGAGGGGAGGGGACGGTCGAGGGCGGGTGAACGGGCGGGGGCGCAGTCGAAGACGCACGTCCAAACTCATCGTACTGGCCGGAACCGACGGCGTAGAACCGCACGTCGCCCACACCACACCACACCATGCAGTCTTCTCCGTGACGCGCGACACCGCACCCCTCCTCTACGCGCGCGAAATCGGGAGCGTCGAGCACGGCCGAGCCTCGTTCCCCGAGCGACGCCTCCGAAGCCTCGTGCAGGCGCCGCCGCCACAACATCTGGGTGCTCTCGGGAAGGCGCTCATAGAAGCGCTCGACGATGACATGTCCCGAAGCGGACGCCACCGTGACGCTCAGCACGCGGCCGGACATCCGCGCCTCGTACACTGGCGTTGCCAGGCGAAAAGAAAAATCTTGGTCGGCGTCACACCGAAACTTTGCGTGACTCGTCGCTGTCGAGGGTCTCGGGTGGTCCGAGTGGAACGCACGGCGGGCACTTCTCCTCGCGCGTCGACGCATCAGGCACGATGTCATCTCACGACGGCGACCGCAGAGGCGGACAGCACCGAGGGGGGCGCGGCGGGCGCGGCGGGCGAGGCTTCCCTGGACGCGGTGGCGGTCGCGATTTCGGTCGCGGACGGGGCGGCGGTCGCCCCGAGCCCACTCCGCTGTGGGACGCCTCCGTGAAGTGGCACTTCGACGAGGGCGATAAGCCCGCGGAAACAGCGGGCGAAGACCTGAAAGGCGTGAACAAGCGTCGCGCGCGCGAGTACCACGTCTCCGGCCGCGAGCGCGCTCGCGCCCCGTCAGCGGAAACCGCCGCCGCGCGCGCCGCCGTGGAACTCCGCCGATTTAAGCTCGTCAAGCGATTGCGACATCAGGTGGCGCTCAAGTGCGGCGCGCTCGGCCTGAGCGGACCCCCGCTCCTGGTGTTCGAGCGGTGGGTCGCGCGCGCCATGCTAGAAGGCAAGCGTGGCGTGCCCACCCCGATGCTCCCCGCGGTGGACGCGGGCGGCGGCCTCGGCCGCGACCTGAAGCGCGCGGGCGTGGAGGACCTCGCCGCGGCGGATGCCGCCGCCGCCGAGCTCACCGCGGCGTCCGCCGCGCTCGCCGCTAAACTGGAGGGCGACGACGGCGGCGACGGCGACGAGGAGGCTTCGAACGCCGCGAAGGCGCGTTTGGCAGAGGACCAGGCGGCGAAGGTGGTGGCGGACGACGCTGGACCGCTGCTGGCGCTGAAGGTGAACGACGGGAAGCCGTACATGACCGTCTCCAAGGCGCACGCGGGGAAGCTCCGCGCGTTGTACTGCCGACACTCGCTGGGCGGCGCGCCGCTTCCTCCTGAAGGCACACCCGAGCACGCCGCGTTTTTGGGCTCGGTGTTCGCCATGCTTTGTCGTTACGAGGCCATGGGCGGGGCGGGGTACCAAGCGGCGCTCGGTGAGACGGCGTTCGACGTGCTGAAGAAGCGCCTCGGCGTGGGGTGCGAGGCGTTCGCGTCGCCGCTCAACTGCCGTTACGGCCGGTTCTGCTCGGCGTTTCCGGACGTGGACGGCGCGTTCGGGTCGCTGGGGTCGTTCTTCGAGTTTCGACCGCAGCGCGGCTCGTTCGAGATGAATCCGCCGTTCGTCCCGGAGACCCTTCTCAAAGCAGCAGAGCACGCGGAGGCGTTACTGGACGCCGCCGAGGAAGCCGGCGGGCGGCTGTCGTTCGTCGTCGTCGTCCCGGCGTGGCGGGACGTCCCGTTCTGGGCCGCGCTCGAGGGAAGCAAGCACAGGCGCGGCGACACCCTGGTGGTGCCCGCGGCCGAGCACGGCTTCTGCGACGGCGCACAGCACTGCCGCCCCCCGGCCGAGCGGCACAGGGTCAGCTCGTACGACACGGGCGTCTTCTTCCTGCAGACCACCAACGGCGCGCGGCGGTGGCCGGTGACGGACGAGGTGACAAACAGTCTCAAGGCGGCGATGGCGGACGCCGTGGGCTCGGCAGGGACCGTGAACGAGCTGGAGAGGCGGTACCGCGGGAAGCCGGAGCGCGGGGACCGACCGGGGGACCGACCGGGCGCACATCCCCCGCAAGAGAAGCTCCGGATCGAGACCCGCGACGACGCGCGGGGGGGAGACGAGCGCGCCGCCGCCGACGGCGGCGAGGGTGGGGAGAAAAAACGCCGGCGTCGCCGGCGGAAACACGAATAGCGGCGCGCGTGTTCTTTTTGTCGGTTCCAACCTCTTCGCGGTTCCTTCATCATATCGCGCGTTACTTCTCCCGAGGCTCGGCCGTGCAGTGCCCGCTGTGCGCGCACCGCACGCACCCGCTCTCGCCGACGCAATCTGCGTCCTCCGCGCACGCGGGGCCGAGCACCCCGGGGCAGCACCGGTTCCCCCCGCCGCACGCGTCGGGGCGCGGGCGCGGGCCGCCGCCGCACCCGGCTTGCTCGGGGGACAAAATCTTCACCTCGGCGCAGGCGTGCGCCTCCGCGCAGCTGTTGTCGTAGTGGCTGTCCCGCACGCCCGTGCACGGGCAGTCCGCTCGCTCGCGCGGGCCTACGGGATCGCCCTCGGCGCCCGAGCCCTGCGTATAGCACGTCACCACCTGCACCAGCTCGCACGCGGACGTGCACCCGAGCGCCACGCGACGGGGCCCACCGAACATCGCCTGCAGCGCGTCCAGCGCGAGGGCGCCGCCGGCGGCGTCGGCGAGCGCGTCGGGCGTCCCCTCGCGCCTGGCGAGGTCGAACGTCGCGTGATAGTACGCCGCCTGGTCCAGACCCGGGATGCGCCCGGCGCTGTCCGCCCACGAAGCGCACGTCCCGTGCTTCGGCCACTCGTGCGCGCCCAGCTCGTCGGCGAACCAGGCGGGCGCCAAGCGTCGGTTCGGCTCGCCCGCGGGCAGCAGCGACGCGTCGTACCGCCAGGGTGACGGCTCCGTCGTGTTTGCGGCGCGCATCCACGCGGGCATTCCGCAGTTCTGGGGCCAGAAGCAGGACGAAGACGCCGCGGCGCGCGAGCTCGAGCCGCGCGAAAACGCCGCGGGGTCCCGCGGCGACGTCTTCGCCGCGCGCCGCGGCGGCGACGTCTTCGCGCGTCTTCGCGTCTCGAAACCGAATGTTTCGCCGCGCTCCGACGCGACGGGCGTCGAGAACGACGGCCACAGCCCGTGCAGCGTGAGCGCAGGGACCATGGCGTCGGGAGCGCACTCCTTCTTCGCGCACGTGTGCCTACCCCCCGACGCGCAGAAGCCGGGGGTCCAGCTCCGCGCCAGCTCCCACAGGTCGAAGGGCGCGCCGTCCGCGATCGGGTCGTCGCACCCCGAGCGCGACTCCGCGCCCGCGTCGGGGCAGGATGCGTCGTTTCCAGAAACGCCGGGACCGAAAGACGCGTCCGCGCCGCGCGCCTCGAGGGTCGCCTCGGACGAAGCGCGCGTGGTCGGCCGCGACGAGGCCGTGGCGGTCTGGAAGAGAACACGAAGGGAGGGGGGGACGCGGCGGGGGGGTCGAGGCACGCGGGGTTGCGGTCAGGTTGCACCTCTCGGGAGGTCGCGAACGTTCAAAAAGGAACATCACGTCAGCAACGCCGGGCCGACGCGGAGCGGACAACGCGGGCGCGTCGGAAGCAGGTGGGGGCAGGGACGCACCGCCAGTGTCAATAGGAGCACGAGCGTCGCGAGGCGCGACCGGTGGCGCGACGTCGCCATGGCGTGTGGCGTGCGTTTACGAGTGGGCTCGGAGACCTCTTCAAACGAGGAGCCAATGAAAACTCTGCAAACTCGCGCGAGAGAAATCTTCTTTTTCGTGGGTTCGTGGCGACACGCACTTTCGGGGCAGTTTCGGCCGCCGACGCGCCGACGAGCCATCCATTCTTCGGGCTCGCGGCGTCTGGCGCGCCGGACACCCCGCGGGTTTCGGCGTGCTTATTCCGTACGGGCCTCACAGCCGGCATGGCCGCGGCGACTGCGGGCGTGGTATGTCCCGGCGAGCCCCTGCGGTTCGCCGAGGAGTTTCGCGCGGGCCCGGGGACGTACGTCCGAGATCAGCACGTCGTGGCGGCGGTCGTGGGCACCACGCGCGTGGTCCCCGCGACCGCGGAGGCGGAAGACCGGCGCCCCGTAGTTGAGGTGGTGCGCCAGGGGACGAACGGCGCGTCCCTCGGGACAGTTACGGCACGCGCAGGCGGGAGCCTGATCCCCCAGGTCGGGGACGAGGTGTTCGCGCGCGTCGCGCGCGTCAATCCCCGGCTGTGCAATTGCGACATCGTGACGGTGAATGGGCAAGCCGCCGAGGACTCCTTCTCCGGGGTGATCCGCACACAGGACGTGCGCGTGACGGAGACGGACAAGATCGACATGTACGACTGCTTCGTCCCCGGGGACGTGGTCAGAGCGCGGATCCTCTCGATGGGGGACACCAGGAGTTATTACCTCACCACGGCGGCGAACGAGCTCGGCGTCGTGCGCGCCAAGTCGCCGTTCACCGGCGAGCTGATGGTCGCCGCGTCCTGGGAGGAGATGGAGTGCCCGAGCACCGGGCAGAGATGTAAGAGGAAGGTGGCAAAGGTAGAATAGCAGAGCGGGGAAGTACACTCGAGAACGTATCGCGTTTAATGACTTCTCCTCGCGTCACGACATCGTCATCACTCGGGAAGAAGAACGCCTTCTCGTCGAGGCGAGGTGCGGCGGAGTTTTGGCCGGTCAGACGAGGTCCTCTCATTGCTCGTTTCGGAAAACCCACGGGCTCATCGTCGTCAGTCTCGTCGGCGCGCACCTCGGAAGATGGCCGCGGGGATGAGCGCATCGGCAAGACCCGCGTGTCTCTCTGGGACATGCGTTTCTCCTTCGTCGTCGCGCGGCGACGGCTCAGCCCCGTGCACGTCTCGCGTCGGCGTGCCGTATTCGAGTCGTGGCCGAAACCGCTCGGTCCCCTGCGCGGCGGCATCCGGGGACGCCCCGGGCGTCTCACTCGTCGCCGAGCCGCTCACGAAGGAGGCGTTCGCGCCCTTCGGCCAGATCGCGCGCGCCGAGGAGGACGGCGTCGAGTTCGGCCCGGACGACGCCCAGCTCGACCTATCGCGAGGCACGCCCCGTTTGTACATCATGCGCCTTCGCGACAAGACCATGTCCTTCGACACCATCACGTTCCACGCGCAGGTCACGCAGTGCCTGGGCGCGCTTGGGGATCAGCCCTGGTACATGGCCGTGAGCGCGCCCACGAAGGACGTCGAGAGGTTCCCCAAGCGAGAGGACCTGAAGGTGTTCAAGATCCCGCCGGGCGTTTTCGTCAAGATGCACGCCGCGACCTGGCACGCCGGCCCGCTGTGGGACGCCGCCAACGGCCCCGGCGCGATGGACTTTTACAACCTCGAGCTGAGCGATACGAACCAGGTGGACCACAACTGCCACGCGTACGAGGTCCCGTTCGAAGTGATCGACGAGAAGTAGCCAGAGTTAGAACACGCGCGTGCATAGTACGAGGAGACGTCACGTGTTACAAAGCGAGTTCGTTAGTAGTCGCGTAAAGTATTATTCGTCGGGCCGCGCCCTAGTAGGAGCGAAGCGCGGGTCATCGTCGGCGTTCCGACAGCCTCGGCGCGGAACGTCGCGATTCGACGAAAGGGTATTCGCGCGCCATCACTTGATGGTGATCTTGTTCATCTTGACGGGCGTGACCGGGCAGTCGTTCCCATCCGTCTTGCAGACGCCAATCTTGTTCACGACGTCCATTCCGGAGGTAACCTTTCCGAAGACGGGATGCTTGGACGGTCCGGGCCCGAACCAGTCCAGGAAGTCGTTGTGCACGGTGTTGATAAAGAACTGCGACCCGCCGCTGTTGGGCTGGCCGGTGTTGGCCATCGAAAGCGTCCCCGGTTCGTTCGAAGTTTGATCGATCAACTCGTCCGGGATGTTCCCGCCGCCGTCGCGTTGAACGGTTTCCCCGTTGCAGTCATAGGACGTGCCCCCCTTGGGGCCGCCCGTTCCCGAGCGCGGGCTCTTCGCGTCCTTGCTGTTCGGGCATCCGAACTGCAGCATGAAGTTGTCTATCACGCGGTGGAAGTGCAGGCCGTCGTAGAACCCGGTGTTGGCGAGGTCCACGAAGTTGGACGCGGTGATGGGCATGCGATCCATGAAGAGTTCCGCCTCGAACGTGCCCTCGGAGGTGTCGAAAACTGCGACGGGATTGGAGGACGCCGCGGCGGCCATGCGGCGGACCGACGCGCGGTGGGTCACGGGGCGTGCCGCGAAACGCGTACGGTCCACGAGTGTGGACCGATGGAAGGTTGCGGGGCGAACCGCGCGGGCGATGGAGGCGAGCATGGTGTGCAGGGTACTAATGTCACGAAACGTCGGTTCGTCGGGGCTTTTTCCACGTCAGACCTGGGGCAGGGCTCAGATCGGCGTGTCGATGACTCGGCAGACGGCAACCTCCCCAGGAACGTCATTGGCATTTTTTGTTCGACGATATGCCAAAAGTAGGGATGTGATGTTAGCTCCTGACAACCTCGGATCGCGCGACGCTGTGTCTCGCACTCGCGCGACAGATGGACGAGCTTCAGGCCCGCGCGAAGCTCGCGAACGTGCACGTCTCCGATGACAGCGAACCCGGCGTGGAGCAATCCGCGCTGAAAGCGCGTGACCTCGGCGTCGCGTTCGCGCATCCCGATTCGCCCAGTGATCAAAGGCCGACGAGCGGTATGACGCTGATGAGCAACTCCCCCGACGCGTTCAAGGGACGGGAGATCCGCGTGTCTCACTCCGCGGGTGTGTTCTTCGACGATCGCACCACGAACAGAGAGGAGTTCCCCGCGCACCCCGTGTCGCCCGTGAACTACGGGAACGGCGTGCGCAAGGCGTACGCGCCGTCGCCGGTGAAGTTCGAAGGCACGACCACCATGCGCGAGGAGTACCCGGCGCACCCGGTGTCGCGAACCCCCTCGGTGGCGAAAAAGCCGTATCGAGCGCACGAGACCAAGTTTGACGACCGAACCACATACAGAGAGGAGTTACCCGCGCACCCCGTGTCGCCCGTGAACTACGGGAACGGCGTGCGTAAGGCGTACGCGCCGTCGCCGGTGAAGTTCGAGGGGAAGACCACGGTGCAGGAAGAGTATCCGGCGCACGTCATCTTCGCGAAACGGCCCCCGGTGGGCCTCTGGGTGGAGAATGACCGCACCGAGATTTTGATCCACAGCGGCCGCGAGCTTCCCGCGCGCGCGTCGCGCGTCTTTTCCACGACGGAGCACGGGCAGACCGCGGTGGCGGTACGCATCGTGCAGGGCTGGAGCCGGAAGGCGAGCGAAAACGCCAGGCTCGGTGTTTTCGAGATGACCGGCATCGCGCCCGGGCCGCCCGGGAAGGCGCAGATCAAAGTCACGTTCGACCTGGACGAAAACGGCGTGCTTACGGTGACTGGCGAGGACAAGGAGAGTGGCCAGACGCAGCAGGCGCAGACGCAGACCATGGAGAAGTGATGGAAACGCGCGGTCTGGCCAGCGCGTCGTCGTTTGTGATGGTCCGAACGCGCGTGATGTGAAACGGTTCTTCAATAGCGTTCTGGTTTGTATCGCGTCGTACGCGTATACTCGTATCCGTAAATCTTGACCCTCGGGGACACGCCCGCCGCGTTTCTCCTCAGCGCTCACAGCGCGCCGCCGAACAGCCGGGGGAGCAGCGCCGTGGCCACCCCCACGGCGTAGTACGCCCAGGTGGGGACGGACGCCTGCTGCCCCCTGGCCACGGCCTCGCCCACTTTCTCCAGCGCCTCGCGCTGCTTCGCGTCCTCCGGGTCCAGGCCGGCGGACTCAATCCGCAGCGCCTCCGCGTACGCCATCTCCAGCGACGCCACCTGCTCGGCGACGGAGTCCTCGCGCGCGCGCAGCTTCAGGAACCGCGTCAGCTCCGCGGACGTCGCGTCCAGCTCGACGCTCAGCGCGTTCTTCTCGCCCTCCAGCGCGGCGCGCTGCGACTCGAGCTCAGCCACGAGCGCGGCGCGCGCTTCATCCGTCTCATCGCGCAGCGAACGCAGGGACTCGCCAGCGTTGCGCGCGGCTTCGTCCAGAGCCGCCCGCGCCCGTTCGGACGCCGCCTCCGACTCGGCGCGATGCCGCTCGAGCGTCGCCGCCAGCGTCGCCTCGTACTCGGCGCGCGCCGCCGCCGCCTCGTCCTCGGCGGTCGCCTTCTCGGCGACCGCCGCCGAAAGTGCGGCGGCGTGCTCGGCGACGAGCCGCTCGATCTCGCCGGCGTGCTTCGCGCCGAGGTCGCGCGAGCTCTCGGAGAGACGCGCGTCGTACGCCGCAATCTCCTCCTCGAAAGCCGCGCGCGCGCGAGCCGCCTCGTCGGAAAACGCGCGCTCGAGCTCGGCGCGCTCGGCGTCCGCGGCTTCGAGCGCCGCCTTGAGCGCCGAGGCCGCCTCCGCGCGCGCCGCCTCCAGCGCGCGCGTCGCGTGCGCCTCAGCAGCGGCGGCCGCCTCGGCGGAGGCTGCCTCCGTCGCGGCGATGCGCGCCTCCAAAGCGGAGGTCTCAGCCTCGAGGCGCGCCGCGCTCTCGTCGCGCGCCGCGCGCACCGCCGCCTCCGCCTCGGCGCGCGCGCGCTCCAGCGCCGCCGCTGCCGCCTTCTTGCCCTCTTCGAGCCGCGCGTCCGCTTCCCGCGCGTCCGCCAGCCTCGCCGCCTCGAGCGCGGCGTACTCGCCGCGCAGCGCCTCGAGCGCGGCGGTCTCCTCGCCGGCGGCGGCCGCGGCGGCGTCCACCTCGGCGACAGCGGCGGCGGCGGCGGCGGCGACGGCGGCTTCGCGCTCCTCGCGTGCCGCCTTCGCCGCCGCCTCGGCTCGCGCCTTGAGCGCGTCGATGCGCGCGTACAGCTCCTCCTCGCGCGCGCGGAGCGCCTCCAGGCCTTTCTGCTCAGCCTCCTGCAACTGCGCGGCAGCTTCAGCCTTGAGCGACGCCGTCGAGGACTCGGCGTCCTTCTCCAGGTCCGCCACGCGCGCCTCCAGCGCCGACGTCGTCTGCGCCAGGCGCGTCTCCGCCGCCTTCGCCGCCTCGGCGAAGGCGCGGCGCATCTCCTCCGCCTCGGCGCGCGCCGCGCGCGCCTCCTCCGCTGAGGCCTCCCGCGCAGCCTCGAGCGCGGCCACCGCCTCGGCGTCGCGCGCCTCGATCGCGGCGGCGTGCTCTTCGCGCAACGCCTGCATCTCCTGCGTGAGCTCAGCCTCGCGCGTCAGGTACCGCTTCTCCCAGGCGGCGATGTTGCGAGCCACCGTCGCGTCGCTCGCCTGCGCGGCGGCGGCGGCGGCGTTGGTGGCGTCCGCCCTCGTCCGCGCGAGCTCGAGCTCGAGCGCCTCGATGCGCCCCGCGAACGACGCCTTCGCGTCCTCGATGTCCTTGTCGCGCGAAGCCTCGATCTCGGACATCAAGTCCGTCGCCGCGCGCATCTCCTCGGCGCCGGCGCGAAGCGACCGCGAAAGCTCCTCCTTGTGCGCCTCCGTCAAACGCGCGGTTTCCTCGCGGTGCGCGTCCCTGATGCCGGCGAGCTCGGCGGAGAGCTCCTCGACGCGCGCGGCGGTGGAGGCCGCCGCGGCAGACACCGCAGCCGCGAGCTCGCCGTCCTTCTCGTCCTTGAGCCTGCGGAGCGCGTCAGCGTTCTCGGCGCGGGCCGCCGCGAGCTCCTCCTCGCCGGCGGCTTTCGCCGCCGCCATCTCCCGCGCGAGCGCGTCGTACGCCTTGCGGTACTCGGCGCTCGCCGCCTCAAGCTGCCACTCCAGCTCCGCGAGCTTGGCGTTGGCGCCCTTGAGCTCGTCCACCGCCGCCGCGCGCGCCGCCCTGAGCGCCTCCGCGAACCTGGCGTCCTTGTCCGCGATGGCGCGCTCGTGCGTCGCCGCGAGTCGCGCCAGCACGTCCTCCGAGTTCTTCGTCGCCGCCGCGAGCGCCTCGTTCGCCTCGGCGGCGCTCCGCGCGAGCACCGCGTCGGCGGAGGCGCGCGAAGTCGCCAGCGCCCGCTTCAGCGACGCGATCTCGTCCACGGCGTCGCCCTTGGCGTTGGCGATGCTCGCGGCGGACTCGGACTCAGCCTTCGCCAGGGCGTCGCGCCACAGCGCCTCCACCGCACCGGTCTTCTCGTCGATCTCGCGCTCGAGGGTCTCGGCAAACTCAGCCTTCAGGCTCAGCATCTGCTCGTCGAACTGCGCCGCCAGCGAGCGCTTCTCCACGCCGTGCGCCGCCTCCGCGGCGGCGAGCTCGGCGGCGCCGCGCCGCGCGGCGTCCTCCGCCGCCGCGTGCACGCGCGCGCGCGCCTTGGCTCCCTCGGACGCCAGCAGCGCGTTGAGCGCGTTGCGCTCGCCCTGAAAGACGCGCTTCTGCGCGGCGAGCGAGGCGTCCAGCTCGGCGGCGGCCGCCGCGGCGCGCGTGCGCGCCTTGGCCGCCTCGGACGCCATCAAACCGCGGAGGGCGCGGCGCTCGCCAGCGGCGCCCGAGCGTTGGGCGTCGACGGCGCTTTCGTGCTCGGCGGCAGTCGCGGCGCGCTCCTCGGCCCAGGCGGCGCGTTCTTCCGCCAGCATAGTCTCGCGGCTCGCCTCGAGGTCCTTCTTCAGGTTGGCCACCTCCCTGGTGCGGTCGCTCCACAGCCGCGCGTACTTGTCGTCGTGCGCCTTCTGCAGGCGCTCCGTCTTGCCCCTCCAGAACGCCACGAACTTCTCCTCCGCCTCGGCGAGCTCGCCCGCCAGCCGCGCGCGGGCCACGGTCTCCGCCTTGGCGGCTTCCGAGCGGAAGTGCGCATACAGCGCGCCGCGCTCGGCGCGCGCCTCGCGGATCTCGTCGCGCGCCGCCGCGATGGCCTCGTCGCGCTCGAGCTCGAGCTGCGCGCGCATGGCGCGCTGCTCCTCGGCGAGCGCCGCGGTGGCGGCGCGCAGCTCCTCCGCGCTGGCGGCGGCGGAGCGTTCGAGCTGGAACAGTGCGTCGCGCTTGGCGGCGGCGAGCGCGTTCTGCGCCGCGAGCTTCGCCTGCTCGAGCGCTTTCTCGTGCTGCGCATCCGCGGCGAGCACGGTAGCCTCGTGCGACGCGCGGAGCGCGTCCATCTCCGCAGCGCTCGCGGAGCTCATGGCGACGCGCTGGCGCTCAAACTCGGCGTTGAAGGTCTTGGCGATGTTCTTGTTCACCGCCTCGATCTTCTCCAGCTTGGCGCGCCAGTCGGCGGCGACGCTCGCCTCCGCCTCGGCGACCGCGGCGCGGACCGCAGCCTGAACGTCCGTCTCGTGCTTGCGCTCAGCCTTCTCGAGTTCGTTCTCCATCAGTGTCTTCAGCGCCGTGCGCTCGCCGAGCGCCTGCGCGACGGCAGCCTCGAGCCGGGACTCGGAGACGCGTTTCAGCTCGGCGAGCGCTTTTTCCATCTTCGACGCGGCGTTTGCGCGTTCCCACTCCACGCTACTCGCCGCGGACTCGGCGTATTGCTTCTCGATCACCTCGCGCTTCTCCGCCGCCTCCTGGTCGATGCGACGCGATTCAGCCTTCCACCATTCCGCGTGCTCCTTGCTCAGCGCCAGCGCGGCGCGGTACTTGCGCATCTCCGAGTCGTGCAGGCGCTTGGCGGCGTCGCGCTCAAACCGCGAGGCGGCGAGCTTCTCCGCCATCGCCGCGCGCTCCTCCGCCATCTCCCGCTCCACCGTCTCGATGGTCTTCTCCAAGCCCGAGATCTGCGCCTTCAGCGCCGTGATCTCAGCGTCGTGCGTCTTCTTCAGCGACGCGATCTCCGTCTCTGCGCGCAGCTTCAGGGCATCGTACGAAGCCGCCTTGCCCGCGAACACCGAGAGCTCGACGTTTTTGTTCTTCAGGATGGTGATCTCGCGCTGGAGCGTGCGCACGCGCGTGTCGTAAATCGCCTCCAGGCGCGCCACCTCGTCGCTCTTCATCTTCTCCGCGTCCGCCAGGCGCGTCTCCTCCTCCATGAACTCCTCCAGCAGGATGTTCCGGATGGACTGCAGGCGCTTCAGCGCCTTCTCCGAGGGCTCGCCCTTCGAAAGCGACTCGGGGTCGCGCGAGTACAAGCCGACGCCGCCCTTTTCGCCCTCGGGCGCGCGCGTCACGGAAATCTCCAGCCCGTTCTCGAGCTCCTTGGCGAAATAGCCGGTGGTTGCCACCACCGCCGCGCCCGCGAGCACGGCCGCCGCCGTCGCCTTGGAGGTCCGCATCGCCTGCACTGCGACGAGCGCCAGGAAGGAACCCGCCGCGGCGACGGCGGCGGCGGCGACGGCGGCGGCGCGCGACTTCTCTGCAGACTCGGCGGCGGCGAGGAACGACGCGCGCAGGTCGGTGAGGTACAGCGCGCCGGCGGTGACGAGCACGCCCGCGGCGCCCGCGGCGGCGACGGTGGAGGTGGCGATGATGGGCATGCCCAGCGCGCAGAACGCGGCGTCCGCGGCGAGCACGGCGAGGGTCTGGTACAAGCCGGTCAAATCCGGGAGCTCGAGGTCGTCGTCGTCGTCGCTCGTGCGGCGCGGCGGCGGCGGCGCCGCCGCGCCGGGCTTCGCGGAGGGCGCGTTCGGAGACGCCACGGCCGCGCGCGCGACGACGGCGCCACGGCGGGCGATCGAGGCTGCGGAGGGCGCGGTCTGCGGTTCGGGACGGGAAAAAACAGAACGAGGGGGGTTCGCGGTGAGATGAGGCTCGCTTCGGCGGCGGCGGCGACGTCTGGGCGACGCGGTTTTTTAACGCGGCGGAGTCTTTCGTTCCGGCACCGAAAACAAAAAGCAGCGATCGCGAGCGGGCGAAAATCGCGCGTCGGACAAACCGGATTGTTACTGGATGACGGTCGCGCGCGTGCCGTGACGGCTGCGAGGACGCCGCGGGGTGGGAGGACGGAAGGGAAGGCGCGACACACCTTCAGCGTCGCGCGGAGTCTCGCTCCGGCGCGCGGCGCCAGCGCGATGACGCGCACGCCGCGCGCGGGGAGCGCCGTGAGTCGCGGCGATGCGACGCATGCGACGCTCCCCATGGAGGCGGAAACGGAAGCCATCGCGGCGCCCGCGGTGCCCGGAACTGCGGTTGACCCGTGGGTCTCGAGCGACGGCTCGGGTCACTCTGGCGATCGACCGAGCGAGATGCACTCTGCTCTTTTGGTCGGAAGGCACGCAACACACCCGACAGCCCTGCGTGGCGCGTTCTGCGCGGGTCCGTGGGGCGATCTGAGTGCTTCCGAAGGACAACTCAGCTTGATTCTCTTCGACAAATGCATCACGTGCCCGAAATATCAAACTGGAAGTGCACTCCGCTTTCGAGAGCACGATTTGGGTGGGTGAGAGGACCATGTCTCGAAAAACTCGCCAACTTGTAAATTAGAGCAGCGACACTTCCTATCGCGCCTCGAGCCCCGTCTGCACCTCGCGCGACCATGGTCGCGCTGATCAGCCGCCTCGGGGCCTGCATCCCCGTGTACGACTTCCACACCGCGCGCAAGTACGCGGAGGTCCTGCTGAATGCGCAGGTGATCCTTTGCGCCTGCGGCTCTCTGAGCTGGGCATTCGGAGGGGTCGTGTCGCTGACGTTCGGGTTCGCGCTCTTCGCGCACGTCGGCCTGGAGGTGGCGAAGCCCAGACTGCTTAAGATGTACACCGTCAGCCAGTTCGCCCTCCTGCTGTGGGACGTCATCTGGCTCAGCCTGTGGGCGAGGCGAATCGATCGGGGAGCGGTAGGTGTCCGCAAATCTTCCGACACACGCCGCGGAATTGCCTCAAACGCGACGAGAGAAAGCGCGGCACCAGAATCTCGCGAGGACGAACCTAGTGTCGCCTCTCTGACTCTCGCGCTCCCTCCCATCTCGTACGCATGTGACTGTCTCGTCCTATCGAAACAGGATGACATCTTCGCCAACGCGCACTACCACGGCACGCCCAGGTTCTTGCTGGGCATGCAGATCCTGCTGTTCCTCTCGCGCCCGCTGGTCATCATGATGTGGTGCAAGATGTGGGACATGGGCTTCGGCGCCGCCGACGCGGCGAACCCCTACGGCCAGATGGAGGACGCGATGCCCGCCCCGCCCCCCGCAGCGCCCCCCGCGGGCGGCGCCGGCTACGCGGGGGCCGTGCCCGACGGGAACCCCTCGCTCGGGCAGGGCGGCGGCGCCTACGTGCCCCCCGCGCAATCATGAACAGAGCCGACGTCGGAAGATTCGCGCTCTGCGGGATGAAGTCGCGTGACCGATGCTCGACGCACGAAGCGAAGACGAACACGACACACCGCGGAACCCCTCTTTCTCACGCGTACCGTAAGTGCCTTTGCACGCGAAGAGAGACGAGACCATTTTCGATGTTCGGTCGACACGTTATCGCGGCGCAAGTGTATTACGGTTGCTAGTACCGAGTCTAAATCGCGACATCGCCCCGACGCGACGTCGCACGGGTCGCGGCGCGCGCCACGAATCAGGGACGAGCATAAGGCTCGAGTCCCACAGCGTGCCGTGGATCGCGCGCGCCCGTACCACCCATTCACCCCCCCTCCTCGAAATCAAGCTTCGCGCGACGCCGTCTCTCCGGCGCGTCGCGCCCTATAGTCGCTGAACGTCGGCGTTCAAACGCCCGAGTGCCCCAAAGAGCGCGGCGCCAAGCTCCACGCCCGGCGCTCACTGCGCGTTCACCTTGTTGGCCGCATCCGACAACGCGGGCTGACCGTAGTTGAGCGTGCGCCTGCGTATACCCGGGAGATGATGATGTCAGCGTCGCGTTCGCGTTTGTCAGTCGCGCGCCGATCGTGTTTCGTTTCGGTCGTTTTCGCGCCACAGCACCTAAACCCCTCCGTCGTCCCTCGCGACGGCGTCGACGGCGTGGGGTCCGCCGTCGCCGCGGGATTCTCGCGCCCGACGCGACGGCATCGTCTCGAACGCGCGCGACGCGAGTCGATCGCCGCATCGCCGCCGGGTGCGGCGGCAGGATCGGCCGCGAGCCGCGGCCGCGTCGGTTTGAAAAAAGCGCGCGTGGAACCGGACGGGAGACGCACCTGTACAGCATGATGTGGGGCTCGGGCCTGTGGATGGCGTAGTGCACCCAGCCGCGGGACTGCTGCACGCCGAGACCGCGCCACTCGGCCTGGTGGGAGACGGGGGGATGAGATCGTCAGGGATCGGGCGTGTGGGGATCGTCACGGCGCACGCGGGTG
>MDSV01095295.1_pt1 | contig 33170 bp, 30 predicted proteins | sample 810851 | NCBI WGS metagenome assembly MDSV01 (sample SAMN05326640, study PRJNA326480) | marine metagenome | isolation source: seawater | place: Atlantic Ocean: North East | collected 2012 | reverse complement strand
TAAATTTCTTTTTTGTTAATATTTTTCATAAATTTGGTTAATAACTATTACTATAGTTTTTGTGAAAATTATTGTCACAGGTTGTTTCGGCTTTATAGGTTTTAATTTTATTAAATATATATTTAAAAATTATCCTAATGATTTTGATGTAACAGGGATTGATAATCTCAACAATAGTTGTTCAACTTTAAACAAAGAAATGTTCACCGATAAAAACTTTACTCATATTGATTTAAACATAAATGAAGTAAATCAACTTGAAAATAAAGACTACGATATGATTATTAATTTCGCAGCAGAGTCGCATGTAGATAATTCTATATCTGATCCTGCCTCTTTTGTGAGAACAAATACTCTTGGAGCACTCAGCTTATTGAATTATGCCAAGTCAAATAATATTGATAGATTTATTCATATATCAACTGATGAAGTATATGGAAGCAGTAAAACTCAATACTTTGAAGAATCCGATAAATTCAATCCCTCATCTCCTTATTCAGCTTCAAAAGCATCTGCTGAGCATCTATGTAATGCATTTAAGAAGACTTATGGACAGAAAGTAACAATACTACGACCCTGCAATAATTATGGAATCTATCAACAACCTGAAAAAATGATACCTTTTAGTATTTTAAATCTAGTCAACGATAAAAATATCGAAGTTTATGGAGATGGGAAAAATGTTAGAAATTGGATTCACGTAAACGATACTTCGAATGCCATTCTTCATATGATAAATAATAAATATGAAAACGAAGTGTTTAATGTCAGTACAGATTTCTTTATTAGTAATTATGAACTAAGTACTAAAATAGCAAACTCTATGGGTTTTGATGAAAATCGGATTTCTTTCATAGATGATAGACCTGGACATGATTTTAGATACGCTGCTTCAAATAATAATTTGATTAGGACAGGATGGAAACCCCAGTATAATTTTGATGAATCACTTAAAGAAATTATTCACTGGTACAAGAAAAATACAAAGTGGTGGGATAAAGAGTTTATTAATACAAATAAAAATCGCAAAAAAAGATTTAACTTAAATTAGTAATGTTTTCGCTTATTAAAAAAATATTTATAAAAACGCTTCAGCTATTTTTTTGAAGAAAAATAAAAATTTGATCATGGTCGGGACAGGTTATGGTGGTATGGTCATTGTTAATGATGAATCATTAAATAATTCGATAGTCTTTTCGGCTGGTTCTGGTGAAGATATATCATTTGATATTGAGCTAATAAACACATTTAATTGCAAAGTTTTTTTAATTGACCCAACCCCAAGAGCAATAGAATATTACAACTTTGTAATTAAAAACTTTGGAAATAAAAAAACTACCGAGTATGAAGGTAGGGGAATGGAAAATCCAACCTCATATAATCTAGAAAAAATTAATAATGATAAACTTCAACTAATTGAATTAGCTCTTCATGATAAAAATGAATCTGACATAAATTTTTATCAGCCCCCAGATGAAAGTCATGTAAGTTATAGTTTAACTAACTGGAGAGGGGATTATTCAAGTGAGGGAAGTTACATAACTGTAAAAACTACTACATTAAAAAATATTAAAGAAAAAAATAAAATTGATCATATATCTTTGTTGAAACTTGACATTGAAGGGGCAGAAATCGGTGTGTTAAAAAGTATATTGAATGATAAAATATTTCCAAAACAGATAGCTGTAGAATTTAGTGATTTGTGGAGAGATGAATATAAACCAATTATTAGATTATCAATTATATTTATTAGATTATTGATTAATGGATATAGATTGGTGGATATGAGTAGATATCCAAACCTTTTATTTATAAGAAAATAGATTTTTTATTTTTTCTATGATTCAGCAATTTATTAGTATATGATTTTATAGTGTGTGGTTTACTTGTAACAAATAAAAATGTTTCAACTAAAGAAGCAGATAATGAATTTTTGTGCCAACGTGGTCCAGATAAATTCCAGTACAATTCTATAAATGATATAACGTTTATCCATACACTATTAAGTATCACCGGCGAAGTTACTCCACAACCTTTGACAAGTGAAGATGTTGTCTTTTTGTATAATGGAGAAATTTATAATTATAATCTTGAGAAAAATTATGACTCTGATGGATATTTTGTAATTGATAGTTATTTAAACGAAGGCGATTCTTTTATACATAAACTGGATGGAGAATTTGCTTTAGTTATTGTCGACTTCAGAAAAAGTAAAATCATATTTTCTACTGATGTGTTTGGCACCAAACCTTTATATAAAAGTATTGAAAAAGATAAGTTTGGATTCTCATCTTATATGCAGTCTTTAAAAAATGCAGGTTTTAAGAATATAGAAAAATGCAAACCTAATACTTTTATAACTCTTGATTTAGAATCACTAAATGTAATTCAAGAAAAAAAAGTTAAAACTTTTAATCTTGAACAATCAAAAGATAATTTCGATGATTGGAATGAAGCATTTATAAATTCAATAAAAAAAAGATTTTTAAATCTAAACTATGACATTTTACTTCCTTTAAGCAGTGGTCATGACAGCGGTATAATTGCCTGCTGTTTTGAGATACTTGATATAAAATTTGACTCCTTTTCATTTATTGGTAATGAGGATAAAAGTATTTTGATGGATAGATTGAAAAGAAAAAGAGATAATTGGAATGACGAAGTGTTAACTATTGAACAAGAAGCACTAGACAATGAACAAAGGGATAAGGTAATATCATATCTTAAAAATAATTGTGAAGAATTTTTTTATGGGCCAGATATCATTAATCAAAATAGTCAACTTTCTGGTTTTGATGATCCTGGAGCTCATGGACTAACTTTTATACTTGGTCAAGTAAAAGAAAGAAATAATAATTTCAGAATATTAGCTTCTGGACAGGGTGGAGATGAAATATATTCAAATATGCAAAATTATCATTTTGGAAATCCAAATCCAAAAAGATTTCCTAGAAGACTAAGCAAAGTCTTCCCGTGGGAAAATTTTTTTTATGGAGCACAATCAAGTTATCTTGGAAAAGAAGAAAATATAGGAGGGTCATACGGCATTGAAACTAGATACCCTCTTCTTGATTTTTATGTTGTTCAAGAATATATTTCACTATCAAGGAAACTTAAAAACAAACAATATAAAAGTCCAATATCAAACTTTCTGAAATTACACAACTATCCATATTTGACAGGCAATCCCTTAAATATAAAAAAGGGATTTAATGTCTAATAAGCTTCTATTTATAAAGCCAGATTTAAATTTAAATGAAAAATTATCAATTGTTGGATCCAGTGGGTCATTAAATGGTTCAAAACTAGGGAGTAAAATTGATATGAGTGTTGATGTTATTAGATTTAATACTGCAACCACAAAGGATTTTGAAGAAGACGTTGGCTCAAAAACAACATACAGAGCTGTAAATAATGTAGTTTTTGATAACAATGATTTAACAAAAAAAGGCTATACAGGTTCAAAGAAAAATTTTATTAAAAAGCTCAGAAATAATAAAATCATATATATAGGTCCCGATCAATCTCCGTGGGCAAATCGTAATAAAAACTCCCATAAATCAAATGAACTATTTTTATTTGATTACGACAAGATTCATTTAATAAAAAAATATTTAAATTGTTCATTTCCACAGAATTTACAAATAGGGACTATTGTTATTGCTATTTGTCTTATGTCTGATATAACTCCAACAATATATGGTTTTGATCTTTCCGAAAAAAAAAGAACTCATTATTACGAAAATCGACCCTCTGGTTTTGACAGAATTAATCATAATGTTATTGAAGAAAATATAGCAATTAAAAAACTTATTGAATCTGGAAAAGTAAAATACGTTGATAGTCAATTATGAGTTTTGGAAAAAATAATTACCCTCCTTTAGTAATTTTTGCATACAATAGACCAAAAAAACTTGAAAATTTATTATTAAGCCTTACTCAAAACAAAGAGCTTGAATATATTGATGTATATTTTTTTGTTGATAGGGGAATAGATAAAGTTAATATAGAAAAAAACAAAAAAGTTATTGATGTAATTAATAAGGATTGGAATTGTAAATCAAAAAAAATTATTTTTAATACAGAGAATTTTGGCTTAAAAAGAAATATTTTAAATGGAATTAACGAAACTTTTAAAAAATATGAATCAGCAATTTTTTTAGAGGATGATCTCATTGTTAGTAAAAGCTTCCTTGATTTTATGATTAAATCATTAATCATGTATCAAAAAAACGAAAAAATTATGCACATAAGCGGGTATAATTTCCCAAATTTTTTTGGACATAGTTCAAGTAGCTACTTATCACCATTTATGAATTGTTGGGGATGGGCAACATGGAAAGATAGATGGCAAAAAAATATTAACTTTAATGAAAATTTAATATCATCGTTAACAAAAAAAGAACGAAGAAGATTCAATATCTATGGATTTGAAAAAGACTATGAAAGCCAATTGATTAGAAATGAAAATAAAAAAATTAAAACCTGGGCTATTTTTTGGTACCAATTTATATATTTAAATCAGGGGCTTTGCTTACAACCAGTCAAGAGCTTAGTACAAAACACTGGAATGGATGGTTCAGGCGTACATAATTCAGACCAAAAAGTTTATGAAGGCAAAATAAATAATTTATTTATTAAAAATTTTCCAAAGAAGAATATTTTTAAATTATTTTATAAGATACAAATAATAAGCTTTTATATTAATAAAAATTTAAGGAAAAAACTTAATATCTAAGTCTAAATTTTGTGTATCTATTCAAAAATTTCTTAGCTGAACCTTGATAATGTACGTTACAAACTTTTAATTTTTCATTATTGATAAGATCATGAATTTTATTGCCTTTAAAAATTTTTAATTTTCCATTTTTTAGTTCGTAATTTTCTTTAGAGTAAGGACCTTCACCAGTATTTATATGATTCATAAAAACTATATTTTCACTAAATTTATTTTGAAATTTGTCAAAAAGATTCTGTATCTTTAAATAATCATTTTTATAAAGCAGATAGTAAAGTGTCATGTCACAAATTCCACCCATGACATTATTTTTTTGATGGTAATCAATTTTTCCTTCTATTAAATTAAATTTTGCTCTTGAGACATATAAATCGTTATATAAATTTTCAAATTGATCACAAAATTCACTACTTAATAATGATGAGTGAATAGATGCTGACATTCTAAAACTATCTTGATAATAGGGAATCATAAATGCATTAGTATTTGTAAAACTTAAATTATTTATGTTCTCAAGCAAGACATTATCACTATCTATGTAAAAAATGTTTTCTAAATTTTTTTCTTTGATAAAACTCTGAATTATAAAGACTCTTGCAAAGCAAAACCATTCGAAGTCGAGTGAATTTGTACTGTAGTTAATAAAAGAATTTTTGTATTCAGCTATTTTTTTTGAATTTTCATATTTTGAAATATCAATGTATGTTATGTTTTTACTTATATTTTGTAGTTTTTCTAAACTTTTATCCCCAATTAAATAAATTTTATTATTTTTAGAGGTAATTTCTAAATTGTATTTTAAGTAAGGCTTATAACCTTTATGAACTAAAACGCAATTAATATCACTTTTCATAAGAACTTACTTTTTAACCACTATACCATCTCTATATGAGCTTATTCATGATAGATTTTTGTAAAAAATTTTAAATCTAAAGTTAGTATTATCATATGGGATTTCTACTTTTGTTAAAAACAAAAATTCTTAGTTTTATTATCCGAAACATTAATGGGGATGTATCAGACAATACATCAAAATTTTATCAAATAAATAAGATCTGGAGAAACATAAAACTAGATCAAATACCTGGTGATTATATTGAATTTGGTATCTTTAAAGGAAAATCTTTATACCATTCTATAATGTCTGCAAAAAAAATTAGAATCAATAAAGAGAGAATTTTTTGGGGTTTAGATTCTTTCAAAGGGTTTCCAGTAGAAAATCATAATTTTTATAAAAACGAAAACTTTACGTCATCGTATGAAAAGGTATACAATCAATTTTCCAAATTTCCAGAAGTAAAAATAATTAAAGGATTTTTTGATGAGGAATTACAGAAAGAGCCTTTGAGTGATATAAAAAAAGTAAGTTTTGCTTTTGTTGATTGTGATATTTATGAATCAGCAAGTCAGGTATTTGAGTTTTTAAAACCAAGGATGGAAAATGGTGGCTTTATTATGATCGATGATTTCACAAGTCTCGATCAAAATAAAAATACAATATCTAAATCATTTTTTGAAAATTATAAAATCAATGAAGAAGTTTTTACTTTTGGACACTATTCAAATGGAATTGTGTTTAGATATTTAAATTTAAATGAATAAAAGAATCAGGCTGAAATATGTTGATATATTACTTTATCTAGTTATTTTTACTGGTTTCATTAGTTTTTATAGAACTAATGAAATACAATTTAATGTTCTTAGATCAGATTTTATTTTTTTAGTAATTGGACTGAAGTTTTTAAATTTTTTAATATTTAATGAACTTCATCTGAATATTTTTCATATGCACAATCTAGATATTAAAAAAAATGAAAATTTAACCCTTACATATAAGAGTTATATGGGAAATTTTTTTGGATTTGGAAAAACAGGAACAGGTTATAAAGCATTATTTTTAAAAAATAAATTTAATTTTAGTTATTTAAAATTTGTTTCTTTTTATATATTCCTGCAAACCATAACCTTATTTTTTACATCTTTTATTTGTTTCCTCTTATTATCTTTTACTAGCGTCTTAGAAACGGAATTAAAAAGTACCCTTCTGGTTGTTTTATTTCTAATAATGACAATATCTCTATTATCAAATTACATCTTGAATTTAATTTCAAAACTAAAGGTATTAAAAAAAATTAAATATTTAAGCAATGTATTGGAAAGTACAGAACAAAATAATATTTTTTTAAAGAATCTATCATTTAAAAATCCAAAATTTACAAAAGTTTTAATATTACAAATTTTTATTCAGATAAATTTATTTTTACAAATATACTTACAAGCTAAAAGTTTAGATATTGATATAAACTTACTTAACAATTTTGTTTACAATCTAATTTCCCAAATTTCAATTTTTCTATCAGTAACTCCAAATGCAATTGGTATAAAAGAATTTATATTAATTCTTTCAAATAATTTTATCGGTTTAAGCTCAGCAGATGTTTTTAACTTAGCAATTTTAGATAGGCTTACAGATTTTCTATCACTTGTCGTGTTTTCTTTATTTTTTTATACATTTAAAAAATTTAATACCAGAAGTTAAAATTTTAACTAGAAGATGAAAAATAAAACATTTAATAAAGACTATCAAACTTATTTTGTTCTTATACTATTTTTTTCTCATCAGTTCTATTACGTATTAAAAGGCGGGACTACTTGGGATGATTTAGAAATACAGAAAACAACATTACGAATTCTAGATAAAGCATTTTGGTTTTTTGAAGATAGAACAAACACTTTCCTAGGTGATTTTAATTTTAATCTTGAATATTATGGCTATTTTGTACCACTTATTGTATATTTTATTTCAAATTTTTTGATTTCAAACGTTTACACTAGTTACCTTTTTGAAAATACATTAAATATTGAAATCTATTCAAGCCAAGATTTACTTTCAATTTCAAGAAATATCGCAATTAATATTTATGTATTATTTTCACTTTTAGTTATTTATTTCTTAATTTCTAAATTCTTATCAAAAAATTATGCATTTTACTTTGTAATTTTTTTGATTTTAATTCCATCGTTTAATGGACATGCACTTTTCAATATAAAAGATATTCCATTTTTGATTCAGTATTTAATTGCTGTTGTTTTAACAATTAATTTTGATCTGCCAACTTCAAAATTAGATGGGAAATCATTAAGATACCTAATCTTTCTTGGTCTGATATATGGTCTAGTGGTTCTTGTTAGGTTTAATGGATATGCCTTTTTATTCTTATTATCATTTTTTAAATTTATAAATAACTACAAAAACTCAATTAGCAATATTTCTACCTTACTTATCAATTCCTTAATTATTTATTCTGTTTCATTTATATCACTTATCCTTTTCAGTCCTTCAGCCTGGAATAATCCTATAGTGTGGTTAAGAGGCGTATATAATACACAATTTAACCTTGACTGGACAGGCGGAACTTTAACGAATGGCAGTTATATTTATGCAACTGAAATGTCACCATTTTACTTAACAACATGGTTTTCTTACAAACTACCAATAATTTATATTTTTACTTTTTTCATTTCTGTTTTTATTTATCTACTTTACAAAAATAAATATTTTTCTGATTTAGGAAAATTTAGCTTATATATAATTTCAATTGTTAATTTAATATTTTTTATTTTAAGACCAATTTCGTATGATGGAATTAGACAATATTTATTTCTTCTACCATTCTTTGTTATTCTTTTTGTTGAAATATCAAATTTTATAAAGAAAAAGTTTGGTATAAATATTTTTTATTCATTTTTAATCTTTTCAATTATCTATTTAATTTATTCCCAAAATTCATTAGGTCCATATAAATATGTTTATTTCAATGAATTTGTAGATGAAAATGAAATTACTACAGATTGTGAAAAAATAGGTGGTTGTGGGAATTGGGAAACAGACTACTGGGGATATTCAATTAAAGAATTAATGACTGGATTGAACAGTAAAGAAAATATTATCTATTGTGAGCCGATACATGTTTTCTCAACTTATAAAGAATCATCTCCAATTAATGAAGACATGACAAATTATTATATTGGATCTATTCATAGAAGAATGGATAATTCTTTATGTCCTAAATTTGTTTATGAGAATAAAAATTGTACAGTTTATAAAAAAACAACTGTTCATTTACGAAATAATCCAATTAATTTAAGCTATCTTTATAAATGTGAAAAATAGGATCAATGGTTAAAGATCAAGAAAACTTTTCATCAAAATACGGTCAAATGTATGATGTTGAAATCAGAACTCAAAAAGCACTTAAAGCTCTAAGTATAATTGATGATTTTAAAATAAATACAGATGGATTAACCCTTCTTGATATTGGATGTTCCTCTGGGATCATGACAAAAATATATTCAAAATATTTCAGTAAAACTATTGGTATAGACATTGACAAAAGTGCAATAGACTTTGCAATTAATAATTTTGATCAAAAAAACTTAAAATTTTTCAATATTTCATATAACAATTCGGAACTTGTGAAGAAAAAATTTGATGTGATTACTTGTTCTCATATTTATGAACATGTTGATGACCCACAAGACTTAATGGATACAATTTATAATTTATTAAATCCAGGTGGAATCTGTCTGTTTATTGCAGGTAATAAATTAAAGTTTATTGAACCTCATTTTAAACTACCTTTTCTTTCATACATGCCATCAAAGTTAGGGAATTTGTATATTAAGTTGATGAAAAGAGATGGAGAGTTTTATCAGAAGCATTTATCGTTTTTTAAACTAAAAAAGCTAGTCAAAAAATTTATAGTCCACGATTATACAATTAAAACTATTAAAGATCCTACGAGGTTTCTATCTGATGATTTGATTAAGAATAATTCAGTTAAGCAATTATTTTATTTAATAGTTTCAAGACTTTTCTATTTCATAGTTCCAACCTATATATGGATTTTAGAAAAACAAGCTACAAAATAGAGTCGATAAAATTATGTATATTTAAAGATTTAGCTATATGATCCTTGTCTGGTGATTTTTTTCTAATTTTTTCCAAAAAATCATCTAACTGTAAATCAATTGGTTGAGAACTCTTATCAAATATTTTTCTTTCTTCTTTTCCATTAAAATTTTTTATCACTTTCTTTTTTAATAGATCAATATTGTATGAAAAATTGTTACCAATAATCTCCCAAGATCTATTTTTCTCCTCTGCAATATTTGAAAGTTTTAAATTTATTTTTATATCCTTACTTAAAAAAGTAATGTCAGCTTCACTAATCATTCCATTTTTTTCAACTAAACTTTTATCGACTAAACTAAAATTTTCTAAATCGTAAAGATGGTCAAAAATTCCAATGTCATGAATACCCAAATCATGCACTACATTTTCCAGTTCTCTCTTTTTGTCTAAAGGAGGGGAGGTCCTTATGATATTTATTTCTTTGGTAAAACTTAAATCTTCTTTTTTTAAATAAATAACTACTGGATTAAAGTTCTCTATTAAACCTGTCTGTAAAATTATATTTTCTTCCAAGCATATACTTGTTAATTCTTGTACTTCTTTAATATTTGTTGAAATCGGTTTCTCTATAAATGTTGGTATTTTATTTTCAATTGCATTCTTTGCAATACGGTAATGGGTTTTTGTTGTTGAAGAAATTATTACCCCATCAATATCGTTTTTTAAATCCACAAAGGTTATATCTTTTGAAAGCAAAACTCTCATTTTTAGTTGAGATACTTTTGGATCAACTATTCCATAAAGCAACGCTTTATCTGAATTTTTAATAGCTTTTTCATGGACTTTACCCATGTTTCCATAACCGACTAGTAGCAGTTTAAGCATTATGAAAAATTTAGAATTTGTTTAACAACTCTTTCCATTTCACTTTTTTTAGCAAAAGGATAAAGAGGTAAAGACAACACAGTCTTACTTGCATTTACGGTTTTATCAAGCTTAAAAGATTTGTTCATGAAACTCAAAGCTGGCAGTTGATGAACTGGTGTTTTATAGTAAATGGATGTTGAAATCCCATTGATTTTTAAATAATCCATCAATTTATCTCTTAAATTCTTGTTAATTGAAATTGTAAAATAATTTAGTAGTATATTGGAGTTTTCTTTTTTTGGCAGTTTGATAAAATCACAATCTGATAAGTTATCTACGTAATATTTATAAAAATCGTTTCTAGTTTTACTTATGTTATGAAAAATTTTCAATTTTTCATTTAAAACAAATGCATTCAAAGAATCAAGCCTTGAATTTATTCCGACAATTTTATGTTCTGAATTCTTCAATCCATGATTTTTAAGTTGGGTGATGATTTCAAAATATTTTTTGTTATTTGTTGCAATCATACCCCCATCACCTATTCCTCCAAGGGTTTTACTTGGATAAAAAGAAAAAGCACCAAGATCTCCTACTGTACCTAAGAATTTACCGTTACTTGTTTTACTTCCGAAACATTGTGCTGCATCTTCTAAAACTTTCAATTTATTTGATTTTGCTATCTTAACTACCTTTTCAATATTTGAATTATTCCCAAAGAGATGTACAGGTATGATTACTTTTGTTTTTTTTGTTATTTTTTTTGACAAGTCTTCAAGGTCTAAACAATATGTGTCTTCATCGATATCAACAAAAACAGGAGTTGCACCAACATTTAATATACTTTCAACAGTTGCAAAAAAAGTAAAAGAAGGTACTAATACTTCATCATTCTTACCTATACCTAAAGCTAAAAGGCTTAAATAAAGAGCATCTGTACCTGAATTCACTGTTGCAATATATTTTGATTCAAGAAAAGTTTTTAAGCTTTTCTCTAAAATCTCTACATTATTTCCGCCAACATAGACCCCTTTTTTTATCTCATTTATGAAAGACTTATCAAAATTTTTTATCTCTTTTAGTTCTCGAGATGGATTTGTAATTGGAATATTCATTTTCTTATTTTAATTATCTTATCTATCTTATCTATCAAAAAAATTCATAATCAATACCGATAAATAAATTTTTACCGTAGATTAATCACATGAATATTTTATTTGTACTTGGAACGAAAGCTCAATTTATAAAGACTATTCCTATGATTAATTATGCAATTAAAAATAAATATTCAGTTACAGTTGTAGATTTAAAACAACATCCTGAAAAAACAATTTCATTGATCTCAAAAATTAATGGAGAATATTCATACTTGGAATTTATAGAAAATAAAAAAGATATAGGAACTTACCTTGGACTACTTAAATGGACTTTAATTATATGTCTTAAGATTATTTTTAAAAAAGAAAAATTATTTAATAATAATATAGCAATTGTACACGGCGATACACTTTCAACCCTTCTAGGTGCCTTTCTTATTAGAAGAAATAAAGGAAGACTAGTTTTATTAGAGGCAGGCTTAGGTTTCCCGGGTATGTTTAAACACTTTCCCGAATCCTTTATTAGGTTATATGTTGCAAAATTTTCTCATTATCTGATTGCAAATGGAGAAGATCAAATCAATCAGCTTAAAACTTGGGGAGTAAAAGGTAATATAATTGAAATATCTCGCAATACTATTTATGACAGTCTAGATCTTGTTGGGCTTGAACAAATAGAAAATAAGAGAGAAGTTGTAATTTCAATTCACAGAACAGAGAATATTAACAGCAAAGACAATATGAAGTCTCTCTTAAATGTTATATCAAATATTAAAGATAGTCATGAAATATCATGGTACTTGCATATTCCAACAAAAAATAAACTTAAATCTTTCAATTTAATTAATAGCAATAAATTAAAAAATGTAAATTTAATTGATCTTATACCTTACGATGATTTTCTAAATAAACTATACAACTCAGAGTTTGTTATTACAGATGGTGATGGTGTTGTTGAAGAGTGCTATATTCTTGGTGTTCCAACCTTAGTTTGGAGATATGAACATTTAGATTCTAATCACTTGTTTGGTGATGATTCAAGCTTGTTGTTGTCTGATTTCAATTTAGACAAGTGTTTGGATTTCTTTAAAAACTATAAAAATTTTAAAACAGAAAGAAAAAAAGATAGTTCAAGTCCATCAAAGGAAGCCTTAGATAAACTTACTAATTCAATTTAGAAATCTTTTATCTTAAAAATTTTTTATATATTATTATCAATTTAGTAATGTCAAATATAAAACTATTTATAAAAGATATCTTATTTGTATCAAAGCTTACAGGGACATCAAATAAAAAATTAAGGATTGCTCTTTCAATATGTTTTTTGTTTTTAGCTTTTGGAAGTGATGTATTAATTATTGTTGTAATCGCAAACTTATTTCAAAGCTCTAATTATTCTGATTTCTTCATAATTCAATACATATTAAATAATTTGTATTGGCTTCCAATAATTGTCATATTTAGACAGATTTTTGCCTACTTAGATGTCTTAAATACTTTTTCTTTAAAATTTGATGTTGAAGAGAATTTAAGATTTTACTTATTAGGCGAAGTCTTTGATAAAGGAAACTTCTCTATTGCAGATGCCTATCATTTTATGAACGCTTTTGCACTGTCAGTGGGATCTTTCTATCACAGCCTCACAGGATTTTTGGCAAGTGCTATTCAACTTGTTTTATATGCAAGCTATTTAATTTATGTAGATTTCCAAACTCTTGGAGTTTTAATAGTTGGAATAGTAGTTCTTTATTTGCCTACAAAATTTTTAACTAAAAAGGGCAGAAATTATGCTCATATTAATTTTGTTGCCTCTCAAGAATATAGTGAGCAATTACAAAAAATACTAGAAAATATATTTTTGATTAAGTTGTTAAAAAAAGAAGAAGATGAAAAACAAATATTCAGAAATTTTTTAAACAAAGTAAACAAGTCTAATTTGAATAATCAAAAAGTTGGGACATTAACTACTAGCTTTCCAACATTTGCAACGTATTTCCTACTCTCAATACTTTTAGCTTTTTTTAGCTTTGCGAAAATTTTAACTCTAGATTTTATAGGGATTCTCGTAAGATTATTTCAAGAATTTAGCAAGCTTAATAAAAACATTATGTTGGTTAGCAATAACCATGTAGTCATTAAAAAACTCCATCAGTTAGAAAAAAATAAACAAAATGATTACAGTTCAAACTTTTCTATAAATAAAGAAAATAGTTCAGGTATTGAATTTAAAAATGTTTCATTTGAGTACTTTAATTCAGAAAGTAAAATATTTGAAAATTTAAGTTTTAGTATTAAAAAAGGAAAGCACACAGTCATTACTGGACCAAATGGCTCGGGTAAAAGTACATTACTTGGCTTGACTGGAGGATTACTTTTTCCTCAATCAGGAAATGTTGAGTCATATTCAAACAAATTTGCTTACGTTGGTGTAACTCCATTAATTATATCTGGCTCATTAAAAGAGAATTTGATGTATGGAAATAACAAGTCAATTAGTAACGAAACACTTATGGAATATATAGACAAATTTCAAATTTTTAATGAAAAAACAGATGACATACTTGAAAAAAAAGTTTCAATCAAAACATTGTCCTCAGGCCAGTTACAAAAAATCTCATTTATAAGATCTCTGTTGTCAGATGTAGATATTTTACTTCTAGACGAATCAACGTCTAACCTTGATGAAAACTCTAGAAAATTAATTTTCGATATTTTAAATAAGTCAAACTTTACAATTTTGAATTGTACTCACAACCATCAAGATTTTGATTATGATGAACATGTAAAAATTGTTATCAAAGATGAAAAAAGGTTTATTCAAAATTTATAAACCTTTTCATAAAACTCATACTCCTTGTTTGATATAAGTTCTAGAGAGTTATTTTGTTTTATATAATCAATGGCATTTTGGGATATAGTTAAGATTATCTCGTCGTTGTTAATCAATTTTTGTATTATTTCTTGTAGATCCGATTTATTTTTAAACAAAAATCCGTTTTTTCCATCAGTAATTATTTCCTGATTATTTATATTATTTCTTGCCACCACTATACAACCAGATGACATTGCCTCAAGAATAGATTTTGAATTCCCTTCATATGAAGATGTTGAAACAAAAATATTATATTTTTTATAAATATCCAATAGTTCATTATTTGAATATCTTCCAAGAAAGTTTACTTTCACATTATTTAAAGAGGAGAGTTCATTTAATTTTTCTTTTTCCGAACCTGATCCAACAATATCTATTTCAATACCAAGGTTTTTAAATGAACTTATTAAAAATGAATAATCTTTCTGAGCTTCGAGTCTACCAACTGATAAAACTTTATCTTTATATCTCATCTTTGTTTCTGATAAATCATACTTGTAACTTGCATCTACCCAATTTGGTAAAATATGTATCTTGTTTTTTGCCTTTAAAAATTTATTTTTTAAAAAGACTTTGTCGACTTTACTAGTCACTATGTAAATACTCGAGAAAATTATGGATATTTGTGTCAACAAAAAGTAAGCGACCCTTTTAAATACTGATTTTTTTTCATATATTGAGAAAGAATACGGGTCATAACCTGTTCGAATTATCAAGGATTTTGAATATATTAAACTAAATACAATTGCAATCCAGGAACCCATCAATTGATTAGTTTTAATAATATCTGGTTTTTCTATAATTTTTTTTACCCTAAATGGAACAATAAACGAACCTAGAAAGTTTCTAAACTTTCCATCTCGTTTTTTTATATGTTCATAAACAGGTATTACATTAAAATTTTTTACAATATTAGTATCTTCAGAATTTCCAAAACTTAAAAAGGTAAAATGAACATCTCTTTCTTTTGATAGTTTTTCATATAATTTCATTTCTCTATCTAACAAACCATTATCTTCCCAATCTTTAAAAGACACACCATATGTTAAAACTACAAGAACATGCATAATTTGATATTAATATATTAGTTGTTACTTAAAATATTCTTTTAATATATTCTAGATATAGTGATGAAAATATTAGTTATTCATAACAATTATCAAAATGTTGGTGGAGAAGACATTGCTGTTAAAAATGAAGTAAGTTTTTTAAAAAAATTTTTTGAAGTTGAAACTCTTTACTTTCATAACAACAATAAAAATCTCATATATAATTTTTTCTCTTTAGTCATTGGAAGCAATTTCTTAAGCAATAGAAAAGTAAAAAAAGTTCTAGATGATTTTAATCCTGATATGGTCTATGTTCATAACACTTGGTTTAAGGCAGGCTTAGGATTATTCAAAATTTTAGAAAAAAGAAACATTAAGACGGTTGTGAAGCTACATAATTTTAGATATTTTTGTACGAAGAACTTACTTTCATCGAATCATTTTGGAAATAATAAAATTTGTCAAGCATGTGGCTTAAACAGAGATTCACAAGGTTTTTTAAATAAATATTTTCAAGAGTCTTTTATAAAATCACTTGTAATGATAAATTACGGGAAAAAATATTTCAAAATTTTATACAATGGTAAAAACAAAATATTTGTGTTAACTAAATTTCACAAGACTTTTCTAGAAGATCTAGGAATTGATTCAGATAAAATATCTGTATTTCCCAACAATTTAAACTTTGATATTCAAAACAATGAATCAATTTCCTCCAATAGCAATTATATTGTTTATGCAGGCAGAGTTTCAGATGAAAAAGGAGTTCAGGAATTAATTCAATCTTTTTTAGAGGCAAACATTTCGGATTTAAAATTGAAAATCGTTGGTAATGGACCCTCATACACTAAATTAACGAAAAATTATAAGCACTATAGTTCAAAAATTGAATTTCTTGGAGAGTTGCCTAACAGTAACGTAATTGAATTAATTTTAAATTCAAAAGCTGTTGTTACAGCAACAAAATTATACGAAGGGCAACCAACATTATTGTGTGAAGCTTCGTCTTTAGGGATTCCTTCTATATTCCCAAATACAGGAGGTATAAATGAATTTTTTCCTAAAAGATATAACTTATCTTTTGAGCAATACGACTATGAGGGTCTCAAAACAAAACTTATGCTCATAACAGATACTAATCAACTAAGTGAAATTGGAATTAAAAATAAAAATTTTTTGAATTTACTTTTAGACAATGAAAAAATGGCAAGCACATTCAACAAGTTGTATGAACAATATTAATAGTTTAGTTTCAGTTATTATGAGTTGTTACAATTCAGAAAACACTTTAAAATCATCAATCGAAAGTATTTTAAATCAGACTTATAAAAATATTGAATTTTTGATAATAAATGATGCATCAACAGACACCACATTTGAAATTCTTAAAAGCTATCAAGTTGAAAATAATAAAATTAAAATATTTTCAAATAATCACAATATTGGTTTAACGAAGTCCTTAAATTTACTCATAAAGAACTCAACGGGGGAATTCATTGCAAGACAAGATGCTGACGACATAAGTTACAAAAATAGAATAGAGAAACAAGTTTTTGAGATGGAAAAATTTAACTTAGATTTCTCTGTAACAAGAGCAATCAGAAAAGACAACGGAAAATTAATACCAAATTTATCATATAATTTGCCATCAGAATTTGTAGTAAGATTTAAAAATCCCTTTGTTCATGGTACTTTCATGTTACGAAAAAAATCTATCGAAAAAATTAATTTATACGATGAAAATTTTTATTTTTCTCAGGACTATAAGCTTATTTCTGACATGTTTAAAAATAATTTCAAGTATAAAAAAATTCAAACTATTTTGTATGAATTAAATATGAAAGATAATATATCATCAAATAAAAAAGATGAGCAAAAATATTATTCCGATTGTGTCAGAAATAACCTAATACCTGATCCTACTTTTAAAAACAATTTATGAAATTATATTTAAATCCACTCAAAGAAAATTGGGTAGTAGACAATGTTATTTCTGAATGGAATAAATATCAAGGCAATTTAGTAACATCTAAAATTAAAGAATCTGACATTATTTGGTTAATTGCACCATGGACTTGGCGTAAATTATCAAAAACTCAATTAAGGAATAAAAAAGTTGTTTGTACAATTCACCATATAGATTTTGATAAGTTTGATGAAAATGAAAAAAATGAATTTTATAAAAGAGACAAATACGTTGATTTTTATCATACTGTTTCATATAAATCCGAGGATCAAATTAAAAAATTAACTGATAAAAAAATTTACGTAAGTCCTTTCTGGGTGAACCAAAATATCTTTTATGAGATAGCTGATAAAAGTTTATTAAGAAATCAATACAATATTCCCTTAAATTCATTTATTGTTGGTTCTTTTCAGCGCGATACAGAAGGACATGATTTGAAAAGTCCAAAACTTTCAAAGGGTCCTGATAGATTTTTAGAAATTGTTTTAGAAATGAGAAAATCAAAAGACAATTTAGAGGTTTTATTAACAGGTAAAAGAAGACAATATTTAATAAATAATTTAAAAAAAGAAAATATTAAATTCCATTATTTTGAAATGGTTGATTATATAACTTTAAACAATCTTTACAATACATTAGATTTATATATTGTCTCATCAAGAGTCGAGGGAGGCCCTCGGGCACTGTTTGAATGTGCTATAACGAAAACTCCAGTTATATCAACAGATGTTGGTTTTGCTTCAAACCTTCTCTCAGAAGAATCCTTATTTGAAGGTACAGAGTTTGGGAGTGCAAATCCAAATGTAGATTTTTCGAAAAACATTGTAAAAAAATATGAAATACCTCGAGGTTTTGAAAATTTTATAAATATGTTTTCGGAGATTTATGAAAGTTAGTATTGGAACAAATATAAAAGAAGGCCCATGGGGAGGCGGAAATTTATTTGCTAAAAATCTATCGGAATTTTTAGCTAGCAATGGCCATGAAGTTAGAACTGATTTAAAAGATGATGATATTGATCTAATTCTATTAACTGAACCAAGAAGAACCTCCGAATCGTCTGCCTTTACACATATAGATGTGCAAAACTACATTAAATATGTAAAAGATGATTCATTGGTTGTTCATAGAGTAAACGAGTGTGATGAGCGCAAAAATACAAACTATGTTAACAAGTATTTGATACAAGCAAACAAAACAGCAGATTACACAGTATTTGTTAGTAAATGGTTACGAGACTTGTATGTCTCTCAAGGCATAGGCACAAAAGAAAAACATGTAATATACGCCGGAGCAAGCGAAAAAATTTTCAACGATTCTGGTTTTATTCCATGGAACAAAAAATCAAAACTTAAAATTGTCACACATCATTGGGGTGCAAATTGGAACAAAGGATTTACGATTTATTCAAAATTAGATGAACTACTTTATGATAAAGATTGGGAATCAAAAATTGATTTTACATATATTGGCAACCTACCTAAGGGATTTAAATTTAAAAATGCGAAGGTTGTTAAGCCACTAGCGGGTTCTTCATTATCAGCAAAGATTAAAGAAAATCATCTCTACGTCACTGGTTCATTATTTGAACCTTCAGGTAATCACCATATAGAAGCATCACAATGTGGTCTGCCAATAATGTTTGTTAATAGTGGAGGAACTCCAGAGTATTGTAGAGATTTTGGTATAGAAATTGATGAATCTAACTTGGAATCAAAGTTATCAGAAATTATCTTAAATTATGATTCTTATATTTCTAAAGTGAAGAACTATCCATTTAACTCTAATAAAATGTGTTTTGAATATGAAAGTTTATTTTTAGAAATGTTTTCTAAGAAAAATCAGATTCTTTCAGATAGAATTTTAAAACTAAATGGAAATTTATTTGAAAGGTATTTATTTAGTTATAAAAGAAATAAAAAATGAACATATATATTAAAAACTCTCTCGTTTATATAGTTTTCCTATTTGTCTTATTAACAGGAATTTTTACAAGATCATTTTTAGGTTTATCTTTTTTTGGTTTCAGACTTGGTGAGTTAATCGTCGGAGGCTCTTTTGTTATTTCTTTATATTTTCTGTTATTTAGAAGACCAAAAAAATATTTCACATTTGAAAACACATATATTGAATATACACACAGTTTTATAATCTTATATTCTTTAATTCGTATAATAATTAATTTTCAAGACATTAGTCTTTATAATTTCAAAGCAAGTTCTTATGTATGGACAATTGCAATAATCTATGTTGGAATTTTCGTATTTAATTATTCTAAAAATGATTTATTTTTAAAATTCTTAATGATTCTTTTCCCAATAACAGTTTATGTTTTTCAAACTGGGAACTATCCAAATTTTATAATTTCTTTTTTTCAAAATAACTCAGACAAGTTTCAATTTATGAAAGCGTCCGATATGGTAATTGTTGTAATTGTAAGTTCAATTTATTTAAATCAATATAGGATAAATACAAAATTCCATATTTATTGGAGCAATTTTCTAATATCTTTATTTTTACCATTAGTTGCTGCAAATAGCAGAGCAGCAGTTGGTGGTTTAGTATTGTTCTTTATTCTGAATTTTCTTTTTGCTTTTAAAGAACTAAAGCTCTTTAAATTTCACCTTATTTTTTTACTAGCATTAATAACCATATCTTTTTCACTATCAAGTGTAAGAGTTAGCGGTGTAACCTTCGACACACCCGATAAAAATAAAAATAATAGTATTATTTCTGAAGTTCCAGAGGCAGTCAAAAAGATTGCAAAAGAAAAAAGTACTGAGGACGTTTTTCTTTCTCTTTATATACAAGATGGTCGAATATTTTCAACTGATCCAACAACTAATTGGAGACTAGATATTTGGCAGGATGTATATGACGACTTAAATGATAAAAATCGTATTATTCGTGGTTATGGATACGGAGATATAATTCCTGTAATGACTGATCCAACTGCTCCTGGAAGGCTGGGTAGAGATGGATTAAATGAACATGTACATAATTATTTCGTAACAGCTTTTGCTAGGGGTGGTTTATTAAATCTCACTCTATTCATACTTTTTCATATTCAGCTTGTAAAAATACTCTTAAGGTCTGATCTCGGAATAAAATCCCTCTCTATTGTCATTCCATGTCTTTTTATGTCATCATTTGATGTCACAATGGATGGAGTTCAATTTCCATTGATTTATTATTTTTTCATTGGTTACTTTATTGATAAAAAAACATTAAAATCTGATTTAGGCAATTAAGTTATGACAAAAAAAGCGATAATTACCGGTATTACTGGTCAAGATGGCAGTTATTTATCTGAGTTTTTGATTGATAAAGGCTATGAAGTCCATGGGACTGTTAGAAGATCATCTTCTATAAACACAAAAAGAATTGATGATTTAATCTCCAAGCATGGTTCGACTAACAAATTAATACTTCATTACTCTGATCTCCTAGACTCATCTTCACTGAATACATTAGTCCAGACAATAAATCCTGATGAAATATACAATTTGGCAGCACAATCCCATGTTATGGTATCGTTTAAAAATCCAATGTTTACTACACAAACAGGAACTATTGGGTCTTTATCATTACTTGAAGCAATAAGGTATTCAGATAAAACTATAAAATTTTATCAAGCGTCTTCATCAGAAATGTATGGTGGAAAAGCAAGAGAGCCATTACATGAAGATTCTAGATTTGATCCAAGAAGTCCTTATGCTGCGTCAAAAGTCTTTGCCCACAATATGACAAAAATGTATAGGGATTCCTACGATCTTTTTTGCGTAAATGGAATTTTGTTTAATCATGAATCACCTAAGAGAGGTGAAACTTTTGTTACTAGAAAAATTACTAAAGCTTTAGGAAGAATACATCTTGGTATTCAAGAAAAATTAACGTTGGGTAACTTAGATGCATCTAGAGATTGGGGATATGCAGGAGATTACGTTGAGGGCATGTGGAAAATGATGCAACACGAAACCCCAGATGATTGGGTCTTGGCAACAGGAACGACTCATACAGTTAAGGAATTTCTAGAAATAGCTTTTGGAATTTTAGATTTAAACTGGGAAAAATATGTTCAAACCTCAGAGAGATATTTTAGACCAAATGAAGTGGAATATCTTTTAGGTGACGCGTCTAAAGCAGAGAAAGAGTTAAATTGGAAACCAAAAACAAGTTTCAAAGAGCTTGTAGATATGATGGTAAAAAATGATATAGAAAATGCGAAGCAAGATCAGATATTACTAAAAGAAAATCTTATAAAACCGACTTGGGAATATCCTATTTCTTAACTTAAATTGTCAACATACCAAGAATATGTATTGGAAATACCATCTTCCAAAGATATACTACTTTTCCATCCAAGATTATTTATTTGTGTAGAATCTAAAAGTTTTTTTGGATTACCGTCAGGATATTCCTGATTAAATACTAGATTTCCTTTAAATCCTACAACTTTTTGAATTAGCTTAGACAATTCTTTAATTGAAACAACCTCGTTACTACCTACATTTAAAATGTCATTTGATATCTCATTTCTGATTAAGAATTCAATTGCTGAGGATAAGTCATCAACATGCATGAATTCTCTTAAAGGCTTTCCACTTCCCCAAATCTCTACTTCTTTAGATTTGTTTATTTTTGCTCGATGCATCTTGAATATTAAGCCTGGAATAACGTGACTATTGAATTCCTCAAATTTATCATTAGGTCCATATAAATTAGTTGGCATAAGGTTTAAAATTTTATGACCAAACTGATCCCTCATCGTTCTAGAAATTTCACGAGAAGATAGTTTTGCCATTGAATATGGTGAATTTGTTGGCTCTAACTTACCACTCATCAAACTATTTTCATTAATGGGATTATCAGCACTTAAAGGATATATGCAACTACTTCCTATATTAATTATTTTTGTATCATTATATTCCACTAGTGATTCAAAAACATTCATGCTTATTTTTAGATTATCAATTATGAAGTTAAATCTTTGAGTATTATTTGCATAAATACCCCCTACTTTTGCTGCTGCAATAATAACAATATCTGGCTTAGAGTCATTTATTTTTTTCTTTGTTTGCTCTAATGAAAATAAATCTGTGTCATTTCTAGTTGAAGTAATAAGATTAATTTCTTTATGTTGCAATTGAAATTTTCTAACTAAAGAGCTTCCAACCAGTCCATTACTTCCGAAGATTAAAATGTTCACGATATTACAATAATTACAAAAAAATTATTTTGAATGCTTCTTTGTAAAAATTTACTTTTTTATCGATGTTTTTAAATTTTAATTTTAAAGTTTTAACTATCAAAAAATATAAATCATATCTTCTTACAGTTTTCACTAAATGGTATTTTTTTTCAGAACTTAAGGCTACATTTTGATAAAACTTCGATCCCTCATTGAAACAGCCCCTTATATTCCATGGCTTATTATTGCTTTGGTAATGAATAAATAATTTATCCTCTTCAATCTCTTCAAATGGAACAGGCCATCTTAAATTTAATGGGTAATTTATTGCATCATTGAGTTCAACATATTCGCCATCAAAAAAACTATTTAACACATCTTGATCCCAATAATTTAATTTATCTTTTAATTCATCGAGTCTCTTTAAAAGCAATCCACCTGTATTATTTTTTATCCATTTTTTATGATTTACAAACATTACTCCAGCATTAAAGTATTTTGATGAAGACATTTCTAAGTTCTTAAAAAAATTAGCTTTTTTATTGTTGTAAACGTACTCTGTTCTGCATGCGATAGTAAAGTTGCTATCGTTTAATTTAGATATTACTTCATTAACGTATTCATCAAAATTATTAATTGCGATTATATCTGCATCTAAGTAAATATAATTATCTATATCTTTTGGAATTATATTTTCTATAAACAATCTGTAGTAAGTTGCCTCTGAAACATGCTTGTTCTCAATGTTTGGAAATTGGATATCTTTAAAGTCAAACTTGTATAAATTAATTGAGAAATTGTTAAAGATATTTTGCAATTTGGTAATATACTGTTCAAAAGTTACAGGCTCTTTGTGTATAATGTGTAAATTCAAGTTTGTATCAGTGTTATTTAGTAAGCTATTAATTGAGTAAAAAAGTTGCTTGTTGTAATTAGTATCAGCAGCATATACAAAATTATTCACAAATACTATTGTATTAATTTGATGACTATTTGTTATGAAAATTGAAATTAATGAAGATTTTAAGGAGAAGTATTTAGTATTTTTACAATCACTCTCCAAAGAAAACGAATTTGAATATTACCCTGCTTCAGAGGGACTCACAAGAGATGGAGAAAATATTAGTTTAGGATTTTCATGTTTTGCATTAAAAAGCTTTCATATATTAAATGAGTGGGAAAAACTAAGTGAAATTAAAAAACAAGAATGGATTCAGTATATTAATAGCTTCCAACAAGACAACATTACAACTTTTGATGAGGGCTCATTTATCGATCATTTCTACATAACTTCTATTCAAAAATTATCTTTAACAAAAGAGATAAAAAGAAATGCAAAGAGAGTGCTCAAACTAAATAAAAAAGTTAAATCAAAAAAATTAGAAATAGATGAGTTTATAAGAGCTGAATCCAAGCAAGCGATATCAACTTTGCATGAAGTCGGTGCTAAAAATAAAATAAAATATAATAGTAAATATTTTTATGAAAATAATTTAACAGATTATTTAACATCTTTAGATTGGTCTAAACCTTGGAATGCAGGAGCACAATTTTCTGGACTTTGTGTTTTTCTAGAGACTCAAGAAAAAGATATGGATAGATATCCTGAATTAAAGAAGGAAATGTCAACTTTTATAGAAAATTTAATTGACCAAAATACTGGATCATATTTTATGAATAAAACTCCAGAATTAAGAGAAATAGTTAATGGTGCAATGAAAGTCATAACAGGTTTAGATTGGTTGAATATTCCAATACATAAACCAAATGAACTTATAGATACATGTTTAAATGTAAAACTTGATGGCTACGGCTGTGATATTGTTGATGTAGTCTATGTTTTATATATGTGTAGTAAAAATAACTCTTATAGAAGAAAAGATATCGAAATTTATTTTGATGATGTCGATGAAATAATTTATAAACATTATTTCTCAAATGAAGGTGGTTTCTCTTATTTTCAAAATAAAAGTCAGCTTTATTACTATGGCTTAAATATAACCAATGGACTCAATAAGCCGGATATTCATGGAAGTACATTATTATTGTGGGCTTTATCTTTGATGACAGATTATAGAAAAAATTCAGATATTAATATTAATATCTTAAAGCCATAGTTATGAAAATTAAGTTTAGAGAAATAATATTTAGAATTTCTTCAATTTTTATTGTGCTCTATATTTTTTTATTTGTTCTGTATCCAGAAAACTCTTCATACTTTACATGTAATGAGTTGGTTGAAAGTAAATTTATAAATACTCAAATATCATATTTCATACCAGTGAGCTGCGACTTAGAGTTGTATTTAACCGGAGTATACGATATTGGGGAAATTTATAAATTTGACTACAACTATCAATCAAGGCCATTGTATATTCTTTACATAAAAGTTATTTACGAAGTATTAGGGTTATTAATAACTAATGAGTTAGTTCTAAAGTTTTTAACTTTTTTCTTTGCACACTTATTAATTATTTCACTATCAATAAATTTATTTTTTTCATCATTAAAAAAATTGCAAATAAAAATTGATAAAGTCAAATTTAATTACATTATTTTATTTATTTCGCTTTTCCCAATTATCAAGTGGGGTATTTTTGATGCATCACATCAGACTTTGACATTTTTACAATTCACAATTTCTTTTTATTTTCTTACTCATAAGTATGAAGAGTTCAGTAAGATATATCAGTTTAGTTTTCTACTAGGTTTACTAGCATTGTCGAATCTAACATTTGCTTTACCACTTTTTTTCTTGGTTCTGTATAAGATAAATTCGTTTAATAAAATCCTTAAAAATTTCAGAAAATTGACTCTAACATTAATTTTGTTTGTAATTCCTATTCTCTCATGGAATATATTTATCAGATCTCAAGGCTATGTTCCATACAACGCTGCTACTGCATATTGGTATCAATTTATCTGGCTCAAAGATTATATCTTGGCTGGATATGAAAATGTAAATTTTAATCCTGAAGGCTCTGAATATTTCTGCATGTCTGTTCCTTTGTTTCTTCAATGTTATTTGAATGACTTTTTAAGAAGCTTGATTTATTTATCCACACTACCAGTATTGTGTATTCTTTCTTATCGAAATGCTGACAAAGCCTATATCAAGATTCAGTTATCAGCTTTTAAGAATTTGTTTCTTATATTTTTAGTATCTTTTTCTTTTTGGGCATTTATTGGTTGGTACCCACCTTTACGTTTCAATTTATACAGCGTAGGAAGCTTCTTAGTTTTACTTTTTTGTCTATCTTTTTCCTTAATCCATAATTCGAACGTAATTAAATTAACAGGATTAACTTATTCAACTTATTTTTTGTTTTTAAATCATTGGAACTTTTTAGATGTTGTGAATATAAATTTTGGTATTTTGTTATCTTTTATTTTTCTTGGAACTTTGTTCTTTTTAACATTCAAAAGAAGCAGTAAGAAGGCTACAGAACTTTCTTGAAACTATAAATTTTTAATTTATTTTCACTCATTATTTTTTCTAAATCAAATGTTGTAAGAATTCCATTTTTGTGAATTTTTTCATGTTGACCAATCCATCCATAAACTTTAAAAGTATAAAAATTTATTTTTTTATCTGTATTTATTTCAATATCTTTTTTTATAACTTTTAATTCATCTTCTAAACCTTCGAAGTCAAGATCATCATAATAGATAATAAAATTTTCATTAAGGTTATTCTTTATAATCAGTTGATATTCAGAATTTACGGCATGTGGTTCATGCAAAGCATCAGAAAATATAAAATCATAATTTTCATTAAAAAATGTTTTAAAATTTTTAGCATCATTACTACTAAGTACGCTTCCTTTAAAATAAATCAAGTTGTTATTATTTCGTTCTAATTCTTTAAGATTTTTGAAGTTTGGATTTATTTCATTTATGTCAAAAGCTACAATATTTGAATTTTTAATACTATTGTTTATCTGTAAATAGTTTTTTAAAACAGATACTCCAATCTCAAGATAATTAATATTGTTGAAGAATAATTTATTAATTAAAAATACAATAAAATCACTGTAAGTTGGAATATTTATTATGTCTTTTTCTAATTTTTCATAAATTCTTCTTTGGACACCGTAGTCATTTCTTATGTAAGCTTCTTCTGGTAAAAAGAGATCAATTGTTTTTAAATATTCTCTATTTTTTTTTATAGCTATGTTCAATTCATTATTTTTATTAAAAAAATAAAAGATTCTTAAAGCTAATTGCTGAATAATGATAACAACCAAAAACTTAATTTTTTTAACTCGGTATTTAAGTTTTTCCATATTTTTCTTACTTATTTTTATGTATTTTTAATTTAGCTTAACTTGTTAGAATACTTAATTATGGCTTCACTTCTAATACTTGCTTATAATGAGGAAAATACAATTGAAGAAGTAATTGAAAAGTATTTTGACCATTTTGAAAACATAATTTTAATTGATGATTTTAGTTCTGATTCAACCCAGGAAAAGTATAAAAAATATAAAGATAATCAAAAGTTTTACCATAATAAAAACAAAAAAAATCTAGGAGCTGGTAAATCTTTCGAAATAGGAATAGATATATTTAATAAAATTGATTCAAAATACTTGTTAAAAATTGATGGGGACAATCAATTTTCCGAAGATGATATTTTATATTTGGCAAAAAAAGGAGAAGATGAAAATTATGACTTTATTAAATGTGATAGATTTTGGGAAGGGGGTATTAAAGGAGATATTCCATTTATAAGATACCTAGGGAATGCACTTGCCTCCTTTTTTATAAAACTAACAACGGGAAATTGGAAAATAAATGATCCATTAAATGGATTATTTTTTATTTCAAAAAATGTAACAAAAAATTTTAAAGTTCCAAAGTTATTTAAAAGATATGGATACCCTTTTTACCTTGTATCTTATGTAATAACTCTTGCTAAAGAAACAAATTTAAAAATTGGACAATATCAAAATACAGTTACTTACGGAGAAGAAAAAAGTCAGTTAAGAGCAAATATAATGTTTCTAAAGCTTCTTTATTTTACGGTTACCTCATACGTAAAGAAAATAAAAGTAAAATTAAAGTTTTCAAATTTACAATTTTCTGCATTAATAGATATCTTCTCAATAGGAACAATTCTGATATCTATTTATTCAATATATAGGATATTTAAAATTGAAAATTTGTTTGAAAATGCACCACGTGGATCGTGGTATATTTCAACTATTTTGTTTTTGATTATTTCTATTTTGTTAATTGTTATTTCCCAAAAATTAGAAAATGAATTCGAATCAAATAAGCTTACCAAAATTAGAAATCATGAATATCAAAAATAAAAATTTTCTATTAAAGTCTTTTTTTTTATTATTTATTTTTCTTTTATTTCTAAAAATTGACTTTAGATTTGAAGACGGAATTTTTTGCTGCGGGGATGATTATGACTATTTTGCACATTCCCAGACAATAGCAGAAGATTTTGATTTAGATTATTCAAATCAACTTAAAGGATTTGAGGATAAAAGATATAACCTCGATGGTAAAGTAGCACCAAAAGGCTTTTTTGGTTCTGGATTACTTGCAAGCCCTTTTTTATTTTTGGGAAATTTAGTTGAATCTTTTTTTGAAAATAGGGATATTAGTAATAATTTTTTAAGCTACAGTCTACTTGTATATTCTTTATCTTCTATTTTTTATATGTTTGTGACTGTTTACTTGATAAGAAAGTGTTTAATAAAGTTAAAATCAACTGTATCTATTTTTGAAACACTTCTGATTTATTCTGCATCAGGAGTTGCATACTTTGCATTTGAAAGATTTTCTATGTCTCACATATATGAAACATTTGCCGTAACTTTAATTATTTATGCCTCAATAAATTATTACACAAATGAAAAAAACAATTTATATGCATTTTTTATTCCATTCACAATTTTACTTTCACTTTTAGTTAGACAAGTAAATTATTATTCATTAATTCTTCCTGTAATAATTAGTTATTTAATACATAAAAAATTCGACAGCAGTCTGTATAAAAACAATTATTTTATATTTTCAAGCAGTATTTGTGTTTTAGTGTATTGTTTACTTTCAGTTGGAATATATGGAATCGTTACAATTAACCCACAAACTATGTACGGAATAAGTGGAATGATGGGAGGATTTTACAAAGATCATACAATTCTTTCATTTGTGATTGAAAATATTCAAAATAGTTTAAAAATTTTGTTTGGGCAAGAATTTGGAATATTTTGGTTTTCTCCGATAATATTTTTTGGCTTAGTATCCTCACTTTTTTTATCAAAAAACTTTAGTCCATTGAATTATTTAATTTTCCTATCTCCATTTATACTTCTCTTCGGATCAGTTTTACTTTGGAAATCAACGGCATCTTCGTATGGCTTTAGATATTTATATTCCTTAGTTCCAATATCAATAGTTTATTTTTACAGCAATTATGAAAAGAAAAATTTTAATTTTTATAGAAGATTACTTATAGCACTAAGTTTTTTCTCTTTATTTTCAATTCTATTTTTTGAAACTACCCTACTCACCCAACTATCTACAACAGAAGCATTGAACAGCTTTGGTAGAAATATAAAATATGTAGAGCCAAACTACCTTTCAGGGTATTTATCATCTTTATTAGTTGTTTCCAGTTATTTCAAAATATTTTTAACCAGTTTTCTTGGTGTAATTATATTTAAATTAATTTTTTTATTTATAGAACCTAATCAATTTACAAATTTATTAGAATCATTAAATTTGCCAGTTCAAAATGAAGATTTTCAACAATATATTATTGAGTTACAGAAAGTAGCATTTCACAAAGTATTTGTTATCGTTACCTTTCTTTTCATTTGTTCGTATTATCTAGTTAAAAGTGATTTTAAATACTTTAAAAATTGAGACTTCTCACACAAGCTTCACTTTTAAGTTCATAGAAAAGGCCTTCCAAATTTTCGTAACATTCTGAAACTAAATATCTAAAGTTTATGTAATTACTTTCAAATTCAGAAAAATCAAACCCTGCGGGACAATCTTTATCAAAACCGCAATACCGAATTATTAGGGGTGGATTTGTTAATATGTCGTTCTTTAGTTCAAAGATCTGTTCATCTGTCAAAATTTGTGGATGGACCAACCAGTAGCTACTATAAGGTTTTACTTCATAGTTATAGAAAAAAGAAGTACTTCCCCAACCGTAAAGATAAAGAAGATTATTGTCCATTTTGTTGAGAGTGTCTAATTGTAAATTTCCTGTTTGTTTAGATGCGTCAAAATTTTCTATACTTATATCTGGTTCAATTAATGTGTATGAAAAAAGAGAATGATTAATCTTTAGATAATATGAACTTATTAGGAATAAAAGAACTAAACCAACGAATTTTTTTTCCCTATTGATTAATATGCTTAATAAAAAGAATGTTGCAAATACTTTAGGAATATCAAAGTGTCCACCATCATCTTTTCCAATTGCATAAAAAGAGACAATTAATAAGAGAGAGTGAAGATAAATAAGTTTTTCCGGTTCAGACAAATTCAAACTAGAAACTGTGAATCTTTTTTTTCGAAAGAAAGTAAATATTAGGATTATTGCCAATAATAAAAGAGAGTATCTTGTGAAAATTTCAATAAAGTTAAACAGTTGCATTTTATTTAAGTAAGACTGAATTAAAAATTGTTCGATAGAAAAATATAGTGAATAAATAAAAATCAATAAAATTGCAAATGAACTACCTATTAATGAAAATTTAATGTTTTTGAAGTCTTTTTGTAATAATTGGAGAACCAATATTGACAAAGCAGCAAATATTAAAGTTTCTTTTATAAAAAAAGAAAATGTCATAAGAAAATTGCTAATTATGTATTTTTTTCTATTTTCTAATTTTAAGAAAGAAATTAATCCTAGGTAAGAAAAAAATAAGGCAATTAAATCATTGATCATCAAGTAATCAATATATAAAGGACTCAGAAAATATATAACTCCCAATAAAAAAATCAATCTTCCATTTTTAAAATATTTACTTAGGTTAAAAGCAATGATTATTGTAAAAGTTAAAACAAATATGTGCATAAGGATATAACTTAATTGCAAGTCTCTTCCTACAAAATAGAGAAGATAATAGAAAAGATATATACCCGGAGGGTAAACGTCCCAGTAGTCTTTGTAAGGAACACCGAGTTCTAAATGTGGTGCAATTCCAGGAAATATATTTGCTGTAGTCATATGAGTTAGTGGATCAAAAATGTAATCTGATGTGGAATAAGTAATTAATAAAAAAACAAAAATAATTTGAAAGTATTTATTTTCTAAAAATTTCAATATTTGATTCATGATGTAACTTTTATTAATAGCTTTTCAAGATCTATTAAGTTAATTATTGTATCTGAGACATAAAGGTCATCACCTTGACTTTTTGAATTAACATAATAGTAATTAATTCCCAACTCAGATGCTAATGTATAATAACAATTGTTTAAGTTATCATTCTCTCTTCTAACCTCCAATAATTTAGTTCCCGGATTCATAAAAAGTATGTTTGTTAAACCACCACCGTGCAAACCTCCCATTATATTTGCACCATTATAGATTTTTATTTGTTCCTCAAATGTCATTTCTTCAGGAAAGACAATTTCAAAATTAAATTTTTTTAATAGGGGAAGTATTTCAGATTCATTTTTAATTTTTCTGTGCTTGGATTTAGATCTACTTATCCATATATTTTTAAAGTTATTATTTTGCTTAATATTTATATTCGATTTCAGAGATTTTGCTAATAAATTAATAGTTTTATTGTTGTAGTTTCCAGATGGTGCACTGTGACCTGAAACAAAAAGATCCTCAACTTTTACACTTTCTTCATCTCCATAAGCAATGTAATTTATCTGTAAAATATCTATCGTTTTTTTTACATATTCAATATTCTCGATACTTTTTGGTAGAAGAATAGGATATTTATCATTTACCTCTTTTGCTTGAATAAACCTTGGAAGAGAATCACAGAACCAATGGAAGTAATGAAAGCTTTTTTCATCAATTATCCATAGACCTTTTTTGACTATTCTTTTGTTTGTTTTCTGGTTTTTTGAAAATATGTTTTTTATAAACGTTTTAATTTTTTTTCTGAGTGAAAACTCAATCATATTTGTATATTTTGTTAAAGTAACAAATTTTTTAAACTTATAAAGTTTATATTTTTTTATGTAAATATTTGAAATATAAAATCCATATGAATTTTTTATCATTTTTTTAAATTCATGATGGAATAAATAATTATCACCCTCTTCAAGATTTAATGGTTTTTTTCTTTTTGACAAATATTCATTCTCAAAAACCAATTTCTTTTTTATCATTTAATTTTACTTTCTTAACATGTATTTATAATTTCTCTATCGTCCATAAACCTATAGTATTGACCGACAGAATCTAAATCTTCATATCCAACAATATACCCACACTGATCAGTCTCAAGTACTAATTTTTTACTCATCCCATCTTTCCAATCAATGGTTTGATTAGTATCAATATTATTTACAAAGTTAAACACTAAAATTATTACTATCAGACTTGAAACAAATTCTATTTTCAATCTTTTTATTTTTGAAAACAAATTATTTATGCTTATTGAAGATAGTAACAATATTGGTGGTAAGAACGGAACAACTTCTCTTAATAGTGGGTAAGGCTTTCCTAATATAAACGGAATTAGATATATTGAAAATAATGATCCATAGGAGACAATAAAAGTCACTAATGTTTTTTTATCAAAAGTATTGATTAAAAATATTGGCAAAAATATAACCAAATTGAGAAATATATTAAAAAATATATTCTGCTCTATGTACAAAGCGTTTAAACCAAAAGAACCAATTATTAGATCTTGCAAAGTCAGATTTTGGACACCGTATAATGGTTTTTCAAAAGATGTAATAAAAAATAAAACTCTTATGTTCCAGTAAGAAGCTAAAGAGACCAAGAAACTGACAATTAAAAAACTTACCTTTCCTTTAAGCTGATACAAATCTTTGACGTTTACTACATAGAATAAAATCAAGAACACAACTGCTACATGATAACTGGTTGTTGCAATGATTAGAAAAAATATTGAAAAGTACAAATTATAATTTTTAAAATATAGATATGAATATATTGATAAAAAAATTAAAGAAGTCGTAATTCCATATCCTCTCGAAATACTGAAAAAATCAATTACATAAGGATTCAATATAAGTAGAAATAAAGAAAGAAGATAATTTTTACTCTTTAGAGATAGATTTATAACTAATGCAATATAGATCCAGCCAAAAATAACATTTGGTAACCTTAAAAATATTTCAGAGTATCCAAAATTTTGAAACAAAGTAACAAGATAACTATTTAATAGATGATTGTTTGCAATACCTATATTTAATACATTTTCAACATATGAGTAATTCAAGAATGAATAAGCTTCATCAACTGTAATCTCAGTTATGAATGCTTTATAGAAAAT
>MDSV01067018.1_pt1 | contig 33175 bp, 34 predicted proteins | sample 810851 | NCBI WGS metagenome assembly MDSV01 (sample SAMN05326640, study PRJNA326480) | marine metagenome | isolation source: seawater | place: Atlantic Ocean: North East | collected 2012 | reverse complement strand
GAGAGATTGAATCAATAGCAAATCTCTCCAATAAAATGAGTTGTAAAGTTTTGCTAGGTTATAACAGAAGGTTTTACTCTTCTACAATATCTGCAATAGATTTGATAGAAAAAGATGGCGGTGCACGTAGCTTTACATTTGACTTTACTGAGTGGTCTCACGTAATTCGCCCTCTAGAAAAAAACAAAGTCATTAAAGAGTCCTGGTTTATAAGTAATTCTTCTCATGTAGCAGATTTAGCTTTTTTTCTAGGAGGTTTCCCTATAGAAATTAATTCTCTCAATAGAGGGTCTTTAGATTGGCATTCTTCAAGCTCTATATTCTGTGGATCTGGAATAACTGAAAAAAATGCTTTATTTAGTTATGTAGCTAATTGGTCATCTCCTGGGAGATGGAGTTTAGAGCTAATGACTGACAAAAGAAGGTTAATTTTTAGACCTTTGGAGGAGCTAAGGGAAATTAAACATGGCTCTCTGGAAGAATATAAAATATCTCCAAAAGATGATTTAGATATTACTTTTAAACCTGGTGTTTATAGGATGGTAGATTCATTCCTACAAAAAGATGAAAGCTTATTTTGTAGTATTGAAGATCAGCTTGAACATTTCGCATTATATTGTGCAATTGCAGGTTATGATTAAATAATTTTAAAGAAAAGAGCTTGAATGAAAAAAGTATCTATTGATTCAATATTTGAGGCTAAGCCAGCTGCAATGCCCGGTGCTCATGCGCCGGCAGGTTTTATTTCGACTGAATACGATGAGAGTATTGTTGCTGCCGAGATAAGAAATTTAGAGAACTTAGAAAGTCTTAACAAAACATCTCTTGAGTCATACAAATTCTTAAAACTTAAAGAGACTCTAGCAAACGCCGGGAAATTTGTTCCCTATTGGAGAAATCTATTTAAGGAATTATCTTTTGATCCCCTAGCAATTACATGTATCAATGATTTAGCTCATTTACCTTTTTTAGAGAAAGAAATGATAAAAGAAAATTTTGAGCAGTTTATTTCTGAAAAAGTTGATTTTGAAAAGATTACTTATATGACAACAGGAGGTAGCACTGGGTCTCCCTTGAAAATATTAATGAATAAAGAAGTAAGAAGTAAAAGTCACGCTGCAACAAGATATTACTTAAAAAAGGCAGGAATAACACCTGGGGAAGAGAGAGGAATTAGACTGCACGGAAATAAGATCCCGGACGAGATAACAAAAGAGGGAAAATACTGGATAACTGAAGGTAATAGATTAACTATGTCAGTTGCGGACATCAACCCACAAACATGCTTAGATTATATGGAGGCTATCAAAGATTTCAAACCAACTTACATTCATGCCTATGCATCTGCACTTTCTCTTTTATGTGATTACGCTAAGCATCAAGATATTAAATTCCCTTCTTCTATCAAAAGTATTTTTTGTGATTCAGAAACCTTATACAAATGGCAAAAGGATTTAATTCTCAGCCTTACCAATGCAAAAATCTATAATATATATGGACATACTGAGGCAGCTGGTATGGCTATAACATTTCCAGAATCTTCTGATTTGGAATCAATTCCAATAGGTATTATGGAAATCTTAGATAAAGATGGAAATCCAATTCAAGAAGCAGGCCAAGAAGGTGAGATAGTTGTAACAGGTTTTAATAATGATATTATGCCTTTTATAAGATACAAGACTTATGACATAGCTGAATTAAGCGAAAATAATAGAAATAATAACCGAGCTTTTTCACCTGTGTTGTCCACTGTAAGTGGAAGAATCCAAGACTATCTTGTCGGCAATGACAGTTCTTTAGTGCCTGCCGCTCCATTGTTATTTGATTATAACTTTGATTGGACAGGTATAGATTTGTTTCAAGTGTTCCAAGAGGAAAAGGGTAAATTAATATTTAAGATAGTAACGAATAATTCAATAAATCCAGATAAAGATCTTTTAAAGAAAAGAATAATCAAATCTTTTTCTCAGATTTTTGGAGACAAATTCACCGTAAGAGTAAACATCTGTAAAACTATTCCTGTGACCAACAGAGGTAAGTATCGATATGTTGATCAAAAGCTAAGGGTCGATTTACAAGCTTTATGAATAAAATCACAGTTTGTGTTGTAACAGGTGCTCGTTCTGAGTACGGCCTAATGAGATGGCTTATGGAAGACCTGAAAAACTCCTCTGATTTTACACTCAAATTAATTGCTGTAGGTTCTCATTTATCAAAAAAATATGGAAATACTTTTAAGGAAATAGAAGCTGATGGATTTGAAATAGATAAAAAGATACCTTTCACGGTAGATCCAATTAATGCAAAGTCTATAGGAAAAGTTACTGGCGATCTTACTGCGTCACTCGTTGAGACTTTTGAAGACTTTAAACCTGACTTAATTCTTGTTATGGGAGATAGGTACGAGTTACTTTCCGTACTTTCTTCTTCCATTTTATCAACAATTCCTGTAGCACATATTTCTGGTGGGGAGATTACAGAAGGGGCAATCGATGATCAAATAAGGCATGCAATGACTAAAATTTCTCACCTTCATTATGTAGCAAATGAAGTTTATAAAGAGAGAGTTTTACAAATGGGCGAAGAGAATTGGAGAGTCTTAGTCTGCGGAGAGCCAGGTCTAGATAATCTCCAAAGGCAAGAAATGATGAGCAAAGTAGACCTTGAAAAAGATTTAGACATAGATTTATCTAAACCGACTGCTTTAGTTACTTACCATCCGGTAACACTTGAAATTAAAGATCTTGACTATCAAATAAAGGAGCTAGTCGGAGCTATGGAAGTCCTTTCCGTAGATAATGATCTTCAGTTTGTCATAACTTACCCTAATTCTGATGAAGGTTCACAATTGATAATAGATTCTTGGAAGAGTTTTGTAACAAATTCAAGAGAAAGAGTTTTAATAAAATCATTGGGCCAGAAAAGGTATCTTAGTGCTTTAAAATACATGTCAGTTTTGATTGGAAATTCTTCAAGTGGTCTTGTAGAAGCCCCTTCTTTCGGTTTGCCAGTTATTAATATAGGAAATAGGCAAGGAGGGAGAATTAGAGGTAAAAATGTTATCGATGTTGACTATAATAGTTCGAGTATAATTAAAGCAACTCAAAAAATTCTCAAAAATTCCAAAAAAGAATCTTATTTCAATCCTTATGGCAACGGCAATGCGTCAAGAAAGATTTTGGATCATATTCTTTTTTCTTTTAGAGAAAAGGGAAGAGATAGGATTATTTCTAAGAAATTCATTGACTCAGGTTCTGTAACTAAGATTGAACAAAACTTTAAAAAAAAATATGGTCATTAATATATGCTAATTGGAGGTCCTATAGAGTTTGATCAATCGCTGCTAACTTCTGATCACATTACAAGGCCAAATGAACTGATAAATTTCCCTAAGTCCAACTTTGCTTGGATGAGTTCTGGTAGGAGTTCTATCGCTCTTGTACTTGAGACTTTTCGCAATAAAATTTCTAAAGGTAAAATATTGATACCTGATTATAGATGTTGGGCCACTGACTCGGTTTTTGATTCTTTCGAAACGAAGAGCTTCCCTATAAATAAACAGCTTAAAATAGACTTTCAAAGTTTAGAGAAGCTTTTACTAGATAAAGAAATAAAGGCTATTTTCATAATTGATTATTTTGGAATTAATGCAATTGATAAAGACTTAGAATTTATAAAGAGTAAGAGGCCAGATATACTTATATTTCTTGATGCTGCCCAATCTTTCTTTAACCTATTCTCTAGTTCTGATATACACAAAGACTTTGATGCAATAATTTCAAGTCCGAGGAAATTTTTACCCATACCAGATGGAGGTTTAGTAATTTTTCCAAAACAAGAATTAAACACTGAACTACTGCAGAAAAAAGAAACTTTAAATCATCAGATTCCCCTTTTTATTTCTGTAGGCATCCTGAGAAAAGCGAGACAAAATTTAACTGATCAAGATACAAGTATTGATTTATTAGAGTCAATTTACCTAAAAGAATATGAAAGCTATAAGAAGCTTTTCAATAACAAACGGAATTTAATTTCCGAGCTTAGTTTTGAAATGTTGAAAAAAATAGATTTTCCATTATTGATTTCAAAACGCTCTCTAAATTTAGAAACAATTTCTAATTTATTCTCTCAAAGTGCTTTTAAGTTCATTGAGCCAATATTTAATTCCGTAATTACACCTGCATTAATTTTTCCACTTAGGGTGGGAGAAGGTCAAAGAGATTCTTTATTAAGGTTTCTGAGGTCAAAAAATATCTTCTGTCCAGTACATTGGCCTTTACCAGATCAAAAAAAAATAAAGGTTAACGACATTTCAGTAGAATTATCTAATGAAATATTAGGACTTCCAATTGATCAGAGATATGACATAGATACAATGCATTATTTATTTGAAAGATTAGTTGAATTTAACCGAATAACATAATGAAAAGCAGAATTACCAGAAAGAAACATATTTATATTATTGCTGAAGCAGGAGTAAATCATAATGGAAGTCTTAAGCTTGCAAAAAAACTTATTGATATTGCATGCGATGCTGGAGCTGATGCAGTTAAATTTCAAACTTGGCTTCCTGGAGAATTGACAGGTAAATTTGCATTTAAAGTTGATTATTTGGACACTACTACTTCTCAAGATGAGAGTAGATTTGAATTATCTAGAAGACTTTGTCTTTCTTATGACGCTTTTAGAGAGCTCAAGCTTTATACTGATAATAAAAAAATTGAGTTTCTCTCCACGCCTGACGGATTTAAAAGTTTAGATTTCCTAGTTGATGAGCTTTCAATACCTATAATAAAAGTTGGATCAACAGAACTTAACCATTTATCTTTTTTGCAAGCAGTAGCTTTGAAGAATTTGCCTGTGATTCTGTCCACTGGTCTAGGAAATATTGATGAGGTCAGTTTAGCTCTTGAAACGTTACGACACTATGGAGGAAATGATTTACCAATCACTTTATTACAATGCACTTCTGAATACCCGGCTCCAATTGAGGAGATGAATCTAAATGTTATAAAAACCTACGAAAAGAAATTCAAGAATATAAAAGTGGGCTTATCAGATCATTCCAACGGTTTTGAGGCTTCAATCGCAGCTGCTGCAATGGGTAGTCAAATAATTGAAAAGCATTTTACTTTAGATAAAAACATGGAAGGTCCAGATCATTCTGCATCACTTGATCCCGAAGAATTAGATAGATTCGTTAAATCCATAAGAACTACAGAAAGAATGCTTGGAAATGGTATAAAAGAACCTACAGAATCTGAAAAGAAAAACCTAGAGGGTATTCGAAGAAGCGTGGTTGCATCTAATAACCTTAAATCAGGCGTAATTCTAAGAAAGGAAGATTTAATTTGTAAAAGGCCTGGTACTGGCATAAGCCCCACCAAAATAGATTCGTTAATTGGAAGAAGGATAAATAAAGATTTATTAGAGGATGAACCAATTAAAGAAGAATATCTTTCGGATTAATGTCCCAAATTACTGTAGATTTCATTTCCCCAGGCATCCTCTGGGATGACCTTATAAGGACTTTCAATAATATAGGTTCAGCAGACATATATTTTGACTCAACTTACATCAGCCTTTACACAAATCCAGAGTTTAAAGAAATAGCTGAAGCATTCTTATTTAAAAGTGGAAAAGATATTTTCTTTTTTCCTTATATTAAGAAACAAATTCCTGATTCCGGAGGACTGTGGGATTTTGAGACTGTATATGGATATAGCGGACCATTATCAACTACTCAAGATATAAGTTTTTTAGAAGATGCATGGAATCATTTCTTCAAGATAGCAAAAGAAATTAGATTGATTGCCGGTTTTGTTCGTTTTAATCCACTTTTGAATAATGAAAGATATTGTAGAACCAACCAAATAATAATTTCTCCGGAAAGAAAGACTGTATGGCTAGATTGTTCCCGAGGAATAGATGATATCCTTTCAGATTACTCTAGAAAGCATCTCAAGCAAATAAGATCACTTGAATCTCAAGGTGTTTATGTCCAATCCTCCAATAGTCTTAAATTTATTAATGAATTTAGAAAAATTTATCTTAATCGTATGAAAACGATTGGTGCTCAAGATATCTATCATTACGATAAGGATTACTTCAAAAAAATTAATTCTATGAGTAAAGAAAACTGGCTAATTCACTTAGCTTTTACGCCTGCAGGTGAAATAATGGGAGGTTGCTTATTACTTAAATGGAATGAAACTATCCATTATCACCTTTCTGGAAGTTATTCCGATTTTCTTAAGTATAAGCCCAATGATATTTTAAGACATCACGTAGTTAAAGATTCAGTTGAGAAAGGTATAAAAAGAGTTCATTTTGGTGGAGGTAGAAACAATGAACCGGACGACAGCCTTTTAAAATTTAAAATGAAATTTTCTAAACAGACTTTTCAATTTAATGTAGGTCACTGTATTGTAGATAGAGAAAAATACTCTAATCTTTGCAAAGATTGGGAAATTAAATTTCCTGAAAAAGAACAATATAAGAATTTCTTTTTAAAATACAGATTTTAAGTTAAAGGTAAAAATTATGTGGGATAAAGGATGGGATCAAATTTTTTCTAACTTTGAGTGGGGCAAATATCCTGGTGAGGATTTGATACGTTTCATAGCAAGAAATTTCTATAAAATAAAAAATAGACAGAGTATAAAGATTCTTGAGGTTGGTTGTGGAACCGGAGCAAATATATGGTTTTTATCTCGTGAAGGATTCACCAGTTACGGAATTGATGGAAGCAAGATTGCAATAGATAAAGCTTCACAATATTTAGAAAATGAGAATCTAAAAGCTGACCTAAGAGTGGGAGATGCAATGAAGCTTCCTTATGAGAAATCTTATTTCGATGCAGTTATAGATGTAGAATGCATTTACGCTAATTCACTTGAGGATGCTAATTTAATCCTTCAGGAAATTCATAGGGTATTAAAACCAGGAGGCCTATTGTTTTCTAAAACATTTGGAGACAAGATGAGTGGACAGGAAACAGCAACAGAAGTTGAAGGAGAGAAAGGAACTTTTCTTAAAATGCCTGATGGTCCATTAAGAGATGGTTACGGAATCATTCGGCTTACTTCTGAAAGTCAAATTGAAGATCTTTATGCTATGTTTGATGAAATATCTTATGATTATCTTTACCGGACAGATTCTGGTGGAATAAAGATTGTTCCAGAATGGATCATAAATGCAAAAAAGGCAGATTAAAAAGTGAAAGCATTAGTTGTAGGATTTGGATCAATAGGATCTAGACATTACGAAGTTTTATCAAAACTTGGTTTGCAAGTATCCTTAGTAAGCAAGAGAAAATCTTGTATTGGGAGTTCTTTCACCGATCTGAGTGTTGGATTGGAAAAGTTTAAACCAGATTATTTGGTCATTTCAAATAATACTGATGATCATATTGAAGCCCTTTCCACGGCAAGAAATTTAGGTTTCGATGGCCCTATTCTTGTTGAAAAACCTATCTCTGTTTCAATAGATGATATTCCAGAATTGGATACTAAAAATATATTTGTAGCCTATAACATGCGCTTTAACCCCCTTATAAGTAGGTTGAGAAAGGAACTAACCTCCGAGACAGTTTTAGCTACTGTAATTTATGCTGGTCAATACTTACCTGACTGGAGAGACAATGTAGATTACAAAGATAGCTATTCTTCAATTAAATCAAAAGGAGGAGGTGTTTTAAGGGATCTAAGTCACGAATTAGATTTTGTGACTCATCTTTTGGGTAAATGGAGCTCTGTATCAGCAATAGGAGGAAAATTTAGTAACCTAAAAATAGAAACCGAAGATAATTTTTCAATTTTGTTAGAAACATCTCATAATAATTCTGTATGTATTCATCTAAATTATCTCGATAGATCTCCTAAAAGATTTATCCGCATTAATACGGCTCAACATAGTTTTGAAATTGATTTTGTTAAGAAAACATTCAATATGGATGGAAAAATAGAGCAATACTCTTTTGAAAGAAATTTAACATACGAGTTACAACATAAGGCAATTCTTGATAATAAGCACGATGATGTAACTACTTTTGAAGAAGGTAAAGAGATTCTAAAGCTTATTGACGCAATCGAAAAATCGGCTCTAGCCAGGCCTAGAAAGTGGATTGATAATGAAAAGACTATGTAGCATTTGTGCAAGAGGAGGATCTAAAGGTGTTGTTAATAAAAACATTAGAGAAATTTCTGGCAAGCCATTAATAGTTCACACTATAGAACAAGCGCAAAATTCTGGATGCTTTGAATATATCTCTGTTAGTAGTGACAGTAAAGAAATACTAGATATATCATTAGAGGCTGGAGCTGACTTTGCCATAAACAGACCACAGGAGCTTGCCCTAGATACTTCAGCTAAATTACCTGTAATTCAGCATTGCGTAAAAACTACAGAAGAACTAATTGACTATACTTTCGACACTCTAGTTGACTTAGATGCTACTTCTCCTCTTCGTAATGAAGAAGATATTGTTAATTCAATTGATATGTTAGAAACAAGCAATTCCTTAAATCTCATTACAGCTTCACTCTCAAGACGCTCACCATATTTTAATATAGTTGAACTCAATCAGGACGGTTATGTGACTAGATCCAAAGAACTGGAAAAAAGTATAATCCGAAGGCAAGACTCCCCAAAATGCTATGATATGAACGCTTCTATATATGTATGGAAAAAGAAGAATTTTTTTATGCATCAAAAAGTTTTGTTGGAAGATACAATTCTTTATAAAATGCCTGAAGAAAGATCAATTGATATAGACAGTGAATTAGACTTTAAGATAGTGAAGTTCTTATTAGAGAATAAATAATGGAGAAATATAAAGAAATATTCAGTTTAAAAGATAAGACAGCTATCGTAACTGGTGGATTGGGCATTTTAGGCAAAACATTTTGCGAAGCTTTAGCCTCTTTTGGTTCTAATGTTGTGGTTGTAGATTTAAATGAAGATGAAATTGTAAAATTTGTTGCAGAGTTAAACTCTAAATTTGATTCTAGATCAATTGGTTTTGCATGCGATATTAGCTCTCCGGAGCAAGTTAAGAAATGCGTTAAATTTGCTGCTGATAATTATGAATCTATTGATATTTTGCATAATAATGCTCAAGGAGCCACTATACCTGTTCCTTTTGAGGACTGTACTTTGGACGACTGGAGAGTAACCTCAGCAGTAAATGAAGAAGGGTATTTTTTGATGGCTCAAGCAGTTGGATTGCAGATGATTAAGCAAAAATTTGGTGGAAGTATTATCCAGACTTCTTCCATATACGGTATCTTGGGACCAGATCACAGAATTTATGATTCAGTTAATAAAGATGGAAATAACATGGGTTCAAGGGCGGTATATTCATTTAGTAAATCAGGCGTAGTTGGACTCACAAAATACCTTGCTACCTATTGGGCTGATAAAAATATAAGAGTTAATACTCTAACTCCTGGCGGAGTAGAAAGTGGTCAAGATAAAAAATTTATAGACCATTATTCCAACAGAATACCTTTGGGTAGAATGGCAAAGAAAACAGATATGGTTGGCGCTTTAATATTTTTAGCTTCTGATGCATCGTCTTATGTAACCGGTCAAAATATAATTGTTGATGGAGGGTTAGAGGCCTGGTAAAAAAATACAGAATTCTTATTTGTTTATTTAAGCTCTCAATTAAGCTAACATGCGATTTTTTTTGCAATGAACAATCTATCTTCAATTTTAATTAAACCAACTGAATCTTTAGAAACTGTAATCAAGACACTTCAAAAAGGAGGGGTTAGAATAGTTATGGTTGTGGATGCAGCGTCTAATCTTCTAGGGACTATAACCGATGGTGATGTTAGAAGAGCTTTAATTAATCATTTTGATCTTGAGTCGGAAGCTTCCAACATAATGAATAAGCATCCAGTCGTAGCAAAAATTGGTGACTCAAAGGAAGCAATACTTTCTAAGATGAAGGAAAGAGATATATTCCATATGCCGATCATTGATTTAGATGGAAAACTTGTAGACTTAGAAACAATCCATCAGGTTTTAGATAAGCCTAAGTTAGATAATCCAGTTTTAATTATGGCTGGCGGATATGGAAAGCGATTGATGCCCCTTACCAAGAACATACCAAAGCCTATGCTTAAGGTAGGGGAGAAGCCCATTTTGGAGTCTATTATCGAAAGATTTATTCGATTCGGTTTCCACAACTTTATTCTATCAACTCACTACAAATCTGAAGCTATAAAAAAGCATTTTAAAGACGGATCTAAATGGGGAATAGATATAACTTACATTCATGAAGATGAGCCTTTGGGAACTGGTGGGTCGCTTAGTCTTTTGCCATCTGATATCTCTGAACTCCCTTTAATAGTTATGAATGGAGATCTTATAACGGAGATAGACTTTGAAAGTCTTTTAAGGAATCATAATGATTCCGGAGCATTAGCCACAATTTGTGTAGTTGAGTACGATTTTCAAGTTCCCTATGGTGTGATTGAAAAAGATGGTTCAAATGTTCTTGATATTGTAGAAAAGCCAATACATAAGTTCTTTGTAAATGGTGGAATTTATGTCATTAACAATAAGTTAATAAAGAAGTTTAAAAAACCTACTTACATTGATATGCCCGATCTTTTGAAGAAGAACTTAAATACTAAAGAAGGTATTAATATTTTTCCACTACATGAACAGTGGATAGATATAGGCCAAATATCTGAATATAGCAAAGTCAATAACATAGAATCTTAGTTAGATTTACTCACAAAATGTCTAATGCTTTTAGAATAATCCCTAGATTAGATATTAAAGGTCCAAATTTAGTAAAAGGAATAAATTTAGAAGGCCTTAGAGTCCTTGGAAAACCTGAAGACTTTGCTAGATTTTATTATGAAAGTGGAGCTGATGAACTTATCTATCAAGATGTGGTTGCAAGTTTATATGGCAGAAACAGCTTAAAGGAAATGATATCTAAAACAGCTAAGGAAATATTTATACCTTTGACTGTCGGAGGAGGTATACAGTCTCTAGAGGATATTTTAACTATATTGAGATCTGGGGCTGATAAGGTTTGTATCAACACGGCTGCATTAAATGATCCTAATTTTATAACAGAAGCCGCAAGAAAATTTGGAGCTTCGACGATAGTTGTAGGCATAGAGGCAATAAAACAGGAAAATGGTGATTATATGGCTTTTACTGATAACGGCCGAAATGCTACAAATAAGCTTGCCCTTGATTGGGCGAAAGAATCTGCAATTAGAGGTGCTGGAGAAATACTTATAACATGTGTAGACAAAGAAGGAACCGGAGATGGTGCGGATGTAGATTTTATTCGTGAAATTTCTGATGCTATTAATATACCGGTGGTTGCTCATGGTGGAGTGGGGTCAAATGATGATGTTTTGGAACTGAGTAAGATAGAAAATCTAAGTGGAGCTTCTATTGCTTCTTTATTTCACTATAATTTGATAGAGGCTAATAGAGTACTTGAGGGCTATGAGGAAGAGGGGAATACTCAGTTCCTTCAAAGTAAAATATCACCAAGCAATATAAAATCATCAAATATTCAAAACCTAAAGAATGACTTACAAAAGAATGGAGTAAATATAAGGTTTTAAAATGAACAATATGAGAATTGCAATTATTGATTATCAAATGAGCAATCTTTTTAGCATTCAAAATGCACTTAATAAACTCAATATAAATAGCTCAATAACTTCAGATCATAAAGAGATTATTAACGCTGATGGAGCTATTTTGCCTGGTGTAGGCTCGTTTCCCGAAGCCATGGCCCTGTTAAATAGACTTGAATTAGGTGAATCAATTAAAGAATTTATTAGTTCCGGTAAACCTTTCCTGGGAATTTGTTTGGGCATGCAAATACTTTTTTCTTCAAGCGAAGAATTTGAAAGAACTGATGGGCTAGATATTCTGGAAGGTTCAGTTCTTCCTCTTAGTAATGAATCCAATATTAAATCTGTACCTCATGTTGGCTGGAATAGACTAATTGCTAATGAAGAAAATCTTTTAAACAAGATAATAAAGAATATTGATGAAAGTCCTTACTTTTACTTCGTACACTCTTTTTACGTAAAACCTAATTCAGATGACTTAGTTAGTTCGTATAGCGAGTATAATGATTTTAGATTCTGCTCCTCCGTAAGAAAGGATAATATTTTTGCTTGTCAGTTTCATCCTGAAAAAAGTGGAACAGATGGATTGATATTATTAGAAAATTTTTTTAAGAAATAGGAATATTTATGACTTTTAAAAGATCCAGTATCGAAAAACAAGTTTTAAACTTGCCGAAAGAAGTAAAATGGTGCAAACGTTGTGTCATCTCAAATCAGAGACCCAGAATAATCTTTAATGAAGATGGTATCTGTAGTGGTTGTTTAAATACAGATTATAAAAATAATTCAGTAGATTGGGATCAGAGGGAAAAAGAACTCCGTGAACTCCTTGATAGACATAGAAGAAATGATGGGCACTGGGATGTAATCGTGCCTAGCAGCGGAGGAAAAGATTCAGGTTATGTAGCACATCAACTGCGCTATAAATATGGAATGAACCCTCTTACAGTTACTTGGTCACCCCTTCAATATACTGAAATTGGTTGGAAAAATTTACAGGAAAACATAGCCTCCGGCTTTTCTAATATCCTTTGTACTCCGAATGGAATTTTACATAGAAAATTAGCTAGACTTTCGTTAGAAGAGTTAGGAGATGCATTTCATGTATTTGTCTTGGGTCAAAATAGTTATCCTTTTCACATGGCAACTAAATTTGGAGTTAAGTTAGTTTTTTATGGTGAAAATGGAGAAGCCGAATATGCTGGTGACCCTGATTACGCGGATAAACCGTGTAAACCCAGAAAAGAGTGGCTCAATCAACATTTCAAAGGTGTAGCCTTTAGAGAACTCTTGGAATATGGCTTGGAAAATAAAGATTATCTTTCAAAAGATGATTACGCTGATTCTGACCTAATGTTCTATGAACCACCCTCTGCCCAAGAACTAGAAGATGCAGGTATAGAAGGAATACATTTCTTTTCGTATTATAAAAAGTGGAATCCTCAAGAAAATTATTATTATGTAGCTGAGCATTGCGGTTTTAAACCTAACCCTGTAAGAACAGAAGGGACCTATTCAAAGTACGCAAGTATTGACGACATGATGGATGGATTTCATTACTATTTGAGATATATAAAATTTGGTCTGGGTAGATGTATGGAAGATGCAGCTCACGAAATAAGGGATGGGCATATAACAAGGGAGGAAGGAATTGCTCTAATGAATAAATATGAGGGAGAATTCCCCAAGAAATACTTCAAAGAATTTCTTGAATATCTCGATATAACTGAAGATCATTTTAACGACATTGTAGATAGTTGGAGAGCCGAACATCTTTGGGAGAAGAAAGATGGGGAATGGCAATTTAAACATCCAATAAGATAACTTAATAAACTGGTTCTTTGTAATGTCTGATCCTGATAGAAAAATTATAAGATCCGGTAGACTAGCCCAAAATATAATAATCATAGATGGGTTTCCTGGATGCGGAAAAACACTCTTTGGACCAATTATTTCTTCCTTAGATAGGGTAGAGCTCTTAAGTTATGCATTTGAAATTGAGTTCATCTGTAGACTCAATAAACTCAGCAAGATAGAAGACGATGCGGCCATTTCTCTAATTAAGATGTTAGTAGATCATAAGTTATACCAAACAATGATGGGGAGAGATACTAACTTTAGATATTCTGATCTTTCCAGTGTTTTTAATGATTCCTCCCCTTTGAGATATTTTAAAAGAATCTTCCAAAAGGGGGATGATTTTGTTCCTGAAAGAATAAAAGAGGAAAATCCTATTTTAAGTCTAACTACACATGATCTCCTCGCTTATTCAGATCCTTTAGTGAAGGGCTTAGAGGAGAGACTTACTTTCATAGAGATTTTGAGACATCCACTCTATATGATTATTCAAGAAACAGTCAATATGGAGACTTTGTACGATAAAATTAATCCAAGAGATATTCAAATTTACTTCGATTATAGAGGACAGCAAATGCCATATTTCACTGCAGGATGGGAGGAAAAGTTCTTGCAGTCCAATAATGTTGATCGCGCAATTTATACGATGCATTACTGTCACGAAAAGACCTCAGTTGCCAAAAGCTCTTTTCAAAATTCCAAAAGTAATCTTATTTCAATCCCTTTTGAGAAGTTTGTAATAGATCCCTATATTTATTTAAATAGTATTGCTTCCACTGCCAATACAAAAATAATAAATAAGACTTATAAATCTCTTAAAAAGCAAAATGTCCCTAGATCAAAAGTTTCAGATGGAATTCCTTTGGAAGTCTATAAGAGATTTGGTTGGGTTCCTCCTGAGAAAGGTTTGAGCGAGCAAGGCGAACTAATTAAAAGAAGAGACTGGGCTATCGAAAGCGGTGCTTCTGATGAATGTCTAGAACTTTTAGATAATCTTTCTAGGGAATATGAAGTTAAGTATTTAAATGCAGAATTAGAGTCATCTTGACATATTGAATATGAATAATCAGAAATTTGTTGCCCTTCTTCCTTTGAAATTAAATAGTGAAAGAGTTCCTAATAAGAATTTCAAAACTTTTGCTGGAAAGCCACTTTTTTCATGGATTTTAGAGGCGTTAAATGAAACTAAAGAAATTTCTTCAGTAATAATTAATACTGATGCCAGTGAAGAATTAATGAGAAAAGGCTTTGTTCCAACAGATAAAAATATTTTAAGAGAAAGGCCTCAAGAGCTTTCAGGAGATGACGTAAGTATGAATTTAATTATAAATGATGATTTAAATTCAATTGAAGCAGACTATTTCATCATGACCCACACAACCAATCCTTTGCTGACTTCCAGGACTATTTCAAAGGCTATAACTACCTTTTTATCTTCAAAAAATAGTGACTCTTTATTTACTGCTAATGAAGTTCATTCTAGGTTTTATGATTCTGAAGCTAAACCGATTAATCACGACCCTCTAAATTTGGTCAGAACTCAAGATCTACCTGCTTGGTATGAAGAAAATTCTTGTTTATACATATTTTCTAAGGATAGTTTCTCTATAAATAAGACCAGAATAGGCTCTAGTCCTTTGATACATCCAATACCTAAGAATGAGTCCATAGACATTGATGACAAATATGATTGGGAAATTGCTGAATCTGTTATGAAAAATAGAGTTCAATTAAATGAAATTAATAATTAGGTAATCAATATTAATATTTAATGATTATTTATTTTATTGATCTCTCTTTCTCTCATTTACTCTATTTTTTGGTCAGTAATTTATTTTTTTCTAATAAATACAAAGTTAAACAGATATTTTTTATAGAAAAGAACTGGAAGGGAGTTTTTCTTTTAAACTTCATAAAAATATTATTCAAAGATCTGAAAGCAGAAGAGTTGGTCTTTCGTATGATGGATATTAGAGAAAGTTCAGGAGAATTATCTAGATTAAAGCAAGCTAGAAGAGATTTATTTAACTTTCATGAGTCGGTAACATCAAGTGAGTTTTACGAAGATATCAAGTCATTATCAGATATTTCTGAAATCCAAGAGGACTACATTCAAAACGAGATACTAGATGGAACAATTATGGATGAAGGGTCAGTAAGTAGAACGTTATACATACTTGAAGTCATTCACCAGCATTTTTCTAATTTAGGAATTGATAGAGCTAGTTTAGTGATGAGTAAATTCCCCTGGTCTAACGAAATGCAGAACTTTGCGCTCTCAAGAAATATTCAAATGATCTTCACCCCAAATTTCAATCATTTTAACTTCAGAAAATTTTTGAGATCACATCCAAGAATTTATAATCTATTGAAGTCTTTAAAAATTAGTAAAAATATTTTTCAAAAGAATAAAAACCCCATGTTAAATAACTATTTATTTGTTGAAGGCAGAGGTGACCTAGTTCTAGAAAATAATGGAAGTAATTCTGATTTTTTTTGGCAGCTCAACTCTGATTTCCCCAAAGAAAATTTAGCTTATCTATTCCGATCAGAAAAAGAAAGATCCTTGATATCAAACTACGGTTCCTTGCCAGTTGATGGATCTCTAGATTTGAAGGATCTCATATTTCATCAAAGTAAGCAGATTAGGTTACTAAGAAAAAGTGGTAAATCCGAACTTAAACAATTTAATGAAATTTCAAATAAATATAATACTCAATATATTTATTGGTATTCTTTATTTAAGAAAAATAACATAAAAACTTTTCTGAGTTGGTATAAGTATGACTCATCCCATATAGTCATTAAAGATGCTATTAATTCTTTAGGAGGAGTTTCTGCAATCTGGCAAATTGCTTTCGACGGGATAAAAAATTTCGAATGCAGAACTTATGCGGATATTATGTTTTCCTATTCGTCTCACAGTTTAAACTTAGATCTTAGTCTGGATAGTAAGATTAAATACAATGTTATTACAGGCTATCCAAAAGATTATTCTATAGAACTTTTGAAGCCTTCTGCAAAGAAGTTACGTGAGGGGATATTAAAATCAGGAGCAAAGTATATTGTAAGTGTTTTTGACGAAAATTCAGGGGGGGATGAAAGATGGCATACAGGTCATGCTCTTCAGCAAGAAAACTATTCTTTTTTACTTGAAGAAATGTTGCGCGATAAACAATTGGGTCTTATTTTTAAACCAAAAACTCCCAAAACACTTTTTAATAGATTAGGAGACGTTGGGTTGCTATTAGAAAAAGCTATTGCAACAGGAAGATGTAAGGTACTTTTAGACTCTGGGATGTACACATCTATTTCTTCACCTGTGTTAGTAGCACTAGCTTCTGATCTTTGCATTCATGGTCATCTATCTGCTGGCACTGCAGCGTTAGAGGCTGCTTTATCTGGAACACCAACAATTTTAATTGATAGAGAAGCGTCAGTTAAGAACAAATTAAGGCAGTTACCATTGGGTATAGTAAGGTTTAATTCTTGGCAAGAAGCTATCTATGCATTACGTACCTACTTTCAAAATAAGAAAATAGATAATGATTTTGGAAACTGGGAATCTATATTAGACGAACTAGATCCATATAGAGATGGACTGGGCGCCCAAAGGATGGGAAATTATCTAAACAATATTATCCAAGGCATGAATTCTAATTTAAATACAGGTGAAGCTATGGAGAGAGCTGCAGAAATTTTTTCACTTGAATGGGGTTCTGATAAAATAAAAGTAAACAGGAATATGCATTGAAGATAGTATCAATAATCCCAGCCAGAATGAGTGCTTCCAGATTCCCAGGTAAGCCAATAAAAAAATACATGGTTTTAACTTCTGAAGAGTCTTATAGTGTAGAGAAAATAATGCTTAAAGATAAATTAATGTCTCATTATGGTAAATGAAATGAAGAGCATTTTAAGAAAGATTTTGCATTTTGCCCTCCTAGTATCACTAAGATCTGCTAGAAAAGAACAAGGGTATTCAAGTCTTGTAGAAAAATTAAGAAAGATTATTCCTGATTTAAAAAATCAATATACCTCTTTTGTTGTGGAAGGAGTCTTTTTAAATAATAAGGTCTATAATCAACATGCTTTTCAAGTAAAGATTTTGATTGATACTTTAAAATCATTAAATAAAGAAAACGAAGAAAAGGTGCTGGTAGATATAGGCGATTCGTCTGGCTCTCATATTGCCTATTTAAATGAACTTGTTGGGAATCTTTATACTATTTCGGTGAATTTAGACCGAGTTGCGGTTGAAAAAATTAGATCTAGAGGACTAAATGCTATACTTTGCCGAGCTGAGGAACTTCACAAACATCCTGATTTTAATAAAGATGTTGATATTTTCTCTTCCTTTGAAATGCTAGAACATTTAGAGGACCCAACAGGTTTCTTGAGGAATATGGCTGAGAACACTGTTTGCAGTAAATTTGTGATCTCGGTACCACTTGTCAAAAAAAGTAGAATAGGACTTCATCAAATTAGAAACTGGGGCAATGGACAAGCCTTTAATGCTGAAACTACGCATATATTTGAATTGAGCCCAGAAGATTGGGATCTTCTTTTTAAATTTTCTGGATGGAAAATAGTAAAGAGAATTAAGTACACACAATACCCAAGACGCAGCATAATGCGAATTATGAGTTTTATCTGGAGGAAAATGGACTTTGAAGGCTTTTATGGTGTAGTACTTGAAAAGGACGACACTTACGTTAGAAATTACCAAGCTTTATAGAAATGGTAGATTTAAATAAACTAATTTTAGTAAAGGAAAAACTGTCTTCTAATATTCCAACTATTGGAAGTTGGCTTCAGATACCTAGTCCGATATCAGCTCAAATTCTTTCATCTTCTAGCTCATTTGATTGGATTTGTGTTGACCTTGAGCATAGCTCTATTGGCATAGAAACTTGTGAGAATCTTTTTAGATCTATAGAACAATCAGGTAGCTTACCGATTGTAAGATTGAGTGCAAATGATGAAGTGCAAATAAAACGAGTTTTAGACTCTGGAGCAAGTGGAATAATAGTCCCTATGATAAAAGATCTCGAGTCTTTACTTTATGCAAGGGAAGCTATGCATTTTCCACCTAAAGGAAAAAGGGGAGTGGGTTTAGCTAGAGCCCAGGATTGGGGAGAATCTTTCGATTCTTATAGAGATTTTCAAGAGAACCTTTTACTTATAGCTCAAATTGAGCATATTGAGGCTGTTCAAAATATTGATGAGATATTTGCTTCAGACTTATTAGATGCTTACATTGTTGGACCCTACGATTTATCAGCTTCTTTAGGTAAGCCCGGGGACTTTGATAGTGAAGACTTCAAAGAGGCAGTAAAAAAAATAGAAACAGCCGCAAAGGCAAATAACGTACCTCCTGGTTATCATTTAGTCGAGCCTGATAAAAAAAGACTAAAAGAACTTTTAGATGATGGATATATCTTCGTAGCTTATAGCATTGATACTTTGATGCTTAGAGAAGCAGGTAAACTAGATGATAAATGAAACCGCTAGGATAGCAGTTACTTCAAGAACCTTCTGTAGATCAGAAAAAATGTGTACTGAATTAGAAAAATATTTTTCTAATGTTAAATACAATTCTGAAGGCTTACATTTTAATGAAAATACTTTAATGGAATTCTTATCAAATTGTGAAGGAGCGATCCTTAGCGAAGAGAAACTTTCAAAAAAAGTTATAAATAACTTACCTGAGTTAAAGGTTGTTAGCAAATTTGGTGTGGGACTTGACTCTATTGATGTTCCTCATATGCAAGAAAAAGGAATTTCTTTAAAGTGGAAACCAGGAGTTAATGCAGCTTCAGTTGCTGAGCTATCAATTTGTTATTTAATTCTTATTCTTCGAGAAGCTCAAATACTAAATAAATCTCTTACTCAGGGCAGTTGGTTACAAAGTACAAACAGCAGAAATCTTTCGGAAGTAAATATAGGAATTTTAGGCTTTGGCCAAATAGGTCAGAAGCTTGCCGAATATCTTAAGCCCTTCAATTCAAAAATATTAGCTCATGATGAATTCATAGATTCAAAAATTGGTTTACCAGATATTGAATTTGTATCTTTTGAGGAGCTGCTAGAAAAAAGTGATGCTGTGTCTATTCATTTGCCCCTAAACGAATCAACAAAAGGAATTATTTCACATAAAGAGTTAGCTATGATGAAACAGGATAGTGTTTTAATAAACCTTTCGAGAGGAGGGATAGTAGATGAAGATGCTTTATATGAAGCTTTATTATCCCAAAAACTTGCTGGAGCTGCATTTGATGTATTCGAAGAAGAGCCAATAGAATCTTCTGATCTTTTTTCATTAAAAAACTTTTATTGCACTCCTCATATTGCAGGAACTTCTATTAGTTCTACCAATGCACTGGGTTTATCTGCAATCGAAGGTTTAAAAGAATTTTTTAAAGAATAAAAATAGGAGCTTAAGATGTCCAAAGCAGTTGTTATAGGAGGAGGTGGTTTCATAGGAAGTCATACTGCAGATGCACTTTCAAAAGCAGGTTACGAAGTAACCATCTTCGATAAAGAAGATTCTCCATGGATAAGTGGCGACCAAAAAATGGTTAAAGGAGATATTCTTGATTCAATCCATTTAGAAGAAGTCTTAAAAGGTTCAGACTATGTTTACCATTTTGCAGGAATTGCCGATATACAAGAATCGAAGCAAAACCCCCTTAAAACTATTGAATTGAATATTATGGGAACAACAAAAATTCTTGAAGCTCTTGTAAAGACAAAAGCTAAAAGATTTGTTTTTGCATCAACTATGTATGTTTATAGTCCGTATGGTTCCTTTTATAGAGCTACTAAGCAATCTTCTGAGTCAATTATTGAAGTTTATTCTAAGGAATTTGGATTAGAGTATTCCTTTTTACGCTATGGTTCTGTTTTTGGTCCTAGAGCTCAATCTTGGAATGGATTACGAGGTTATATAGAGCAGATAATTCAAACGGGAAAGCTTGATTATCACGGAACAGGAAAGGAGGTAAGAGAATATCTTCATGTTAAAGACGCCGCCAAATTAAGTGTTGATATTTTAAAAGATAAATACATAAACAAGGCAATCACGGTCACTGGCCATCAAACTAAACGATCTGAAGAGATGATAGATTTGTTATTTGAGATAGCCGGCAAGAAAAGCTCAGTAACTTACCATAAATCTGATGTCAGTCCTGATCATTATGTTAATACTCCTTATCGATTTTCTCCAAAACCAGCCACTAAACTAGTTCCTGAAGAATTTTATGATCTGGGGCAGGGTGTATTGGAAGTGATGGAAGAAGTTGCTGAAGATATAAAGCAAAAAGATTCTTAAATGAGTGAAGAGTTATTTGAATTTGTAAAAAAAAAATCTTTAGTTTTTTTTGATTTCGACGGAGTAATCGCTGATTCAGTAAATATTAAAACCGAAGCATTTTATTTACTCTATGAAGAATACGGAGATGAAATAGCAAACAGAGTAGTGGAGCATCACTTAGCTAATGGTGGCATGTCTCGATTTGATAAATTTAATCACTACAACAAGAATTTTTTACAAGATTACAAAACTAAAAAAAGTAATGAAGAATTGTCAATTACATTTTCTTCTTTAGTTAAAGAAAAGGTAATAGAATCTGAACTTATACTAGGAGCCAAAGAATTTCTAGATTTTTTGTTAATTAACCAAATCTTATGTGTAATTATCTCTGCAACTCCCGAAACTGAAATGAAAGAAATTCTTGATAAGAAAGGGTTGTCTAATTATTTTTCTTTAGTTTTCGGTTCTCCCAGAAGTAAAGATCAAAATATCTATAAAACTTTAGAGAAACTAGATATAAACACAAAAGATTGCATTTTTTTTGGTGATGCTACAAATGATCTGAGGGCATCCATTAAATGTGGTATAAAGTTTGTGGGTGTAGGTAATCATATCCTTAAAGAAGTAGAAGATTTTAAGCTTAGTTATTATCACATCGATAATTTTTTAGAAATTAACAAAACTTTTAAAGAGCATGAAAGATTTACTTGAGCTATCAATAAAAAAAGGACTAATTGATGACAACAAGGCAAAAGAACCTGGCGAGGTATTAGAGGGATACAGCAAGAAAGTGTACCTTTCTGGTTTCAAAGGAAGAGCAAGAATTACTAAGTGGTTATACATATTAGGAGAAATATTTAAGGAGAACGGTTTTTCTTTTGGTTCAGATTCTAAATTAGGTAATAAGTAATGCTTCTTGATCTAAGATTTGGGGGGTCAATGGATAAATCTTTTGCCCCCCTTTTTGATGAAATTGCTGGAAGATCTAGAAATCAGTTTAATGAAATTATTACTTCATCTTCTTCTTCGCTTACACAAAATCTAGACTGGTGGAGTGAGAATGTTTCAAGTAGAAATACTTATTCCTGTCCACTTTTCCATTATATTTGCTGTCTAAATCTTTTTCGTGAATTGTTAAAAGATAATTCGCCCAATATTTCGGAGATTTATGTAGATTCTAAGCAACTTCAATTAATTTTAGAAAAAATTAAAAAGAATAGTACTTTTTGTAAGGTCAAAATATCCTACAAGAAACCCTTTATACAGAGACTTAAAAATTCTTTATCACCTCTTTACTATGAATTCTTTTTTCTAATTAGGGTCTTAAGGTTATGCCTGGTAAAAATTCTATCAAATTCAGATAACAATTTATTCAACTCGCCCATTGTGTTGATTGATACTTTCATTACAAAAAATTACGTTGAAGAAGATCGCTGGTATGGATGCTTATGGGAATCCTTAAGTGAGGACCAAAAGAGTGAAATTTACTTTGTTCCATCATTTGTTGACTCGAGTTTTTATAGTTTTTGCGAAATTTTAATTCGCCTAAGGACTAGTAAAAGGAATGTTATTTTGAAAGAAAACTTTCTCAATATAAAAGATATACTTGATGCTTATCTCCATAAATTTAGATTAAAAAGAATATCTATATGTAATAGTGAAATAGATGGATTAGATCTTACAGATCTAGTTGCAGAATGCCTCGTTTCTAATAGAGATGTCCACTCTACAATGGAATCTCTTATAACTTATAACTTCCTCAGGAACCTCTCTTCAAAAAAAATAAAGGTTAGGCTATCCATAGATTGGTTTGAAGGGCATTGCGTAGATAAATTATGGAACTTGGGCATGTATAAATTTTTTCCGTATACAAAAAGATTTGCTTATGAGACTTTTAGAAGTTTTCCTTATTATCTATCTACTTACCCTATACCTATTGAAAAAGAAGCCAAAGTAATACCTGAGACCTTCCTTGTGCAAGGACCAGCCTGTGTAGATGCACTAAAAGAATTTATTCCCGAGCTTAACGTTATTTCGGTTCCGGCACTTAAGAATCAACATGTGTGGAATTCCGATAACCTTCAATATATTTCTAAGAATACTGTTCTAGTTGCATTTCCCATATCTATTGATACCTCAGTTAAAATGCTGGAAACTTTAATACAATATTCCATGACTGAAGAATCTAAAGAAATTAGTTACATACTGAAGCCTCATCCAATTAATAGTCCGAGTGATATTGAATCTAAATTGCAATCTCATCTTCCTTCTTCTTTCAATTTTAGCAATGAAAAATCATTTCCAGATCTTTTAAAAGCTTGTTCGATATTGATAACAGAAGCTTCAAGCGTATGCCTAGAAGCCCTTGCCGTAGGTAAACCTGTTATAATCATAAATAATTCAAGTGGCTTGACCTATGATCCTGTTCCAAGAGACGTGCCAAGAGAATTATTTCGTAAGTGTTCGTCTCATGAAGATATTAATTCATCTCTAAATTATTTTCTTAATCTTTCCAATGATGATAAGTTAAAAATTATAGATCTAAGCAAACGAATAAGAAGTGATTACTTTGAACCTCTAACAAAAGAAGGTTTAAATAGATTTTTAGATATTTAGTAATTTAAATTATGAAAAAAATATATATGGCTGGTTCAGGAGGAATGCTTGGATTAGCATTCTACGAAGAGTTCTCAGATAGCTATGAAGTGAGAGCTACAGATATTGATACTAATGAGACCTGGCTAGAAAAACTAGATTTTAGGCAGTTCGATTCTTACTTTAATGAGGTTAAATCTTTTAAAGCCGATTGGCTTTTTCATTTAGGTGCTCATACAGACTTAGAATATTGTGAATTAAATTCTGAAGAAGCTTACGAAACAAATACTAAATCTGTTGAGAATGCAGTAAGAATCTCAAACGATCTAAATATTCCTTTGTTATATATAAGTACGGCAGGAATTTTTGATGGTGAAAAAGATGTTTATGACGAGTCTGACAAGCCTAATCCATTAGGTCATTACGGTAACTCTAAGTTCTTAGGCGAAGTCTATGTTCAAGAAAATTCAAATGAATACATAATCTGCAGAGCGGGCTGGATGATGGGCGGTGGAGAAAAAAAAGATAAGAAGTTTATTCAAAAACTCATTAAGCAAATCAAAGGAGGTTCGAGAGTTCTTAATATAGTTGACGATAAAGATGGCACTCCAACCTATACTCATGATTTCGCAAAAAATTGTAGAGAGCTTGTGCAGACTTCTCATCGAGGATTATTTAATATGGTCTGCGGGGGCTTAACAAGCCGATATGAGGTTGCAGAGGAACTTTTAAATGTTCTCGGTATTCAAGAAGAAATTCAAATACAAAAAGTATCATCAGATTTCTTTAAGACTGAATATTTTGCAACAAGACCAGATTGTGAGAGATTAGTTAATAAAAAACTCGATGATTTGGGAATGAATATGATGAGAGATTGGAAGATTGCTCTTAGAGAATGCATAGAAACTTATTATCCAGAATTCAAAAAATAGCTTCGTAACAAAAATAAAATAAAAATGAATCTCTCAACTATATATAAGCATGAGAAAACTGACTCCCTTTCTGATCAAATCTCTTTTTGTAAAATAATAAGTAATCTGCTCGATAAAAAAGAATTAGATAATTATATAGAAAAAAAAGTAGCTTTTATCTCATCCTCAACGATGAAGGGAATGCAAGAGTCCTTAAGGGCAAACTCCTCCAAACATAATCTTTTGATAGATGTTTATGCATCTGAATACAATCAATTTGCTCAAGAAATATTAGATGATGATAGTGAGCTATATAAATTTGGGCCCGAAGTAGTATTTTTGCATCTAGATACAAGAACTTTATCCGGGGAAGTCTTCCTTACCCCTAATGATCCAAATATAGACATCTCTGACTGGCAGGCTGAAACACTTTCTTTATTCCGCAATCTCATAAACAAAATGATATCTTCTAATATGAAGGTCATCGTCAGCCTTTTAGAGGTTCCGGATATTTCTCCTTTGGGAATTATTGAATCCAGTACTTATGGCCTAAGCCGCGCCATAAATGAGATAAACCTTGAATTGATGAAGCTTACGGACAAGCTTGAGAATCTTTACCTATTTAACTACGATAAATTTTTGGGCAAACTAGGAAAAAATAATACTTATGATGATAAGCTTTATTACCTTGCCGACATAAGACTTAAACCAAACTTTTTGAGCTCTTTATCAACTGAGCTCTCTGTTTTTTTAAAAGCACTTTATGTTACTCCTAAAAAATGTTTAGTTCTTGATTTAGATAATACTCTTTGGGGTGGAGTAATAGGTGAGGCAGGTATAGAAGGCATAAATCTAGGGCCAGACCCTGATGGAAGATCTTTTATGGAATTCCAACAGTTTATTCTGTCATTACATAACAGAGGGGTTATCCTTGCTATCAATAGCAAAAATAATATGGAAGATGCCTTGAATGCAATTAATAACCACCCGCATATGGTCTTAAAAGAAGAAAATTTTGCTGCAATTGAGATAAATTGGGATGATAAGGTTAAGAATTTAAAGTCACTTGCCTCTCAGATTAACATTGGATTAGATAGTATGGTTTTCGTTGATGACGATGACTATAACCGAGAGATGGTTAGAAAATTTCTTCCAGAAGTTTTCGTTGTTGATTTACCTAAGGAATTTTCAAAATACGTATCCACTCTTGACAATCTTGACTGTTTTTCCACTTTAAAAATAACTGATGAAGACATTCAAAAAGGAAAAATGTATTCCCAAGAAAAACAAAGAAAGAGTTTGCAAGAAAAGGCAACTGACCTATCTGAATATCTAAGTTTGCTAGGAATGAAGAGCAGTATAAAATTTGATGATAAAGATAATATCCAGCGTATTGCCCAAATGACTCAAAAAACAAATCAATTTAACATGACCACCAAGCGGTATTCTGAAGAAGATATACTTTCTTTTATGGAGAGTGAGAAATACTATGTCTTAACTCTCTCTTTATCCGATAAATATGGAGAATATGGAACAACGGGACTCGCTATAGTTAAACATGAATCAGAATGGCTTATAGACACTTTCCTTTTAAGTTGTAGAATCTTGGGTAGAAAGGCAGAGAATGCTCTAGTGTCAGAAGTTGTATCTTTAGTAAGGGCTAATAAGGGAGAAGAAATTTTTGGTTCTTTTATTGAAACAGAAAAGAATTTTGTTGCTCAAGATGCATACCAAAAGTTGGGTTTTGTAGAAAATGACCATAGTGTATTGAATTGGAAGTTTTCACTTGAAAATGATTTACCCTTTCCAGATTGTATAAAAAATGTTGAAGGCTAAAATCTATGGATAACAAAGAAAAATTATACTCTTTACTTTCTAACGTTCTAGAGCTTGATGTAGCAGATATTAATGAAGATCTATCTCCAGAAAACACTGAGAGTTGGGACTCTTTTAATGCATTAGTTATGGTAACAGAGCTAGAAGAGACTTTTAATGTCAGTTTTACTATGGATGAAGTGCAATCAGTAAAAAACGTAAAAGATATAAAGGATATTTTAGAAACATACTCTGTTTCATTTAAATAGAAAATGCTTATCAGTCCTCATGAATTGAAATACGATGATGTTCTAATCAGTGATGTTTTTACTTTTAGTCATAAATTTATTAATGAAGACCTAGAGCTATTTTCCAGACTAACTGGAGACACAAACTCTTTGCATTTAGACTATAAATTCGCTCAAAAAAATGGCTTCGAATCGCAGGTAGTTTACGGAATGTTGTCAGCTTCCCTCTTTTCTAGACTTATTGGTGTCTATTGTCCAGGTAAGAATGGCTTGTACCTTAGCCAAACCATCGATTTCAAAAAACCTCTGTATTTAGAAAAAGAAGTTACAGTCAAAGGAACCGTAATCAAAAAGTTTGATAATTTTGACATGGTTGAGATAAAGACTGAAATATTTGATCTAGACGATGTCTTTGTTTCCGGAGTAGCGAGGGCAAAGTTTTTAATTAATGAATAAGCATCTAAAAACAGCTTTGATAGTTGGAGGAAACGGTGGCATTGGGCTATCAGCTACCAAGAAGCTCTTAGACGATGGATTTAAAGTTTATGCAACCTATAATCAAAATAAGGACAAATTGGAACAAATATCCAATTATCCTGAAGTATCTAAGAATCTTGAAATTATTAAACTAAACGTAACCTCAGAATCCGAGGTAAAGAAAAAAGTAACAAAAATCCTTAAGAATGAAGACAGGATTGATGTGATTGTTTTATCTGTTTCAGAAAAATATAAAAACATAAGAATCTCCGAACTAGGTTGGGATGAAATTTCAAATAATTTTAATAATCAAGTTAAATCTCTATATAACTTATACAACTCCATGAGGGAGCAGATAAAAAGTAAAGTAAAAACTAAATTTATTATTTTACTATCGGATGTATGCATAGGTTTGCCACCCAAGGGTTTTACCCATTATGTTTCTTCAAAATACGCGCTTATGGGATTAGCAAAAAGCCTTTCTGTTGAACTGGCACCCTATGCAACTACAGTTAATATGATATCTCCAGGCATGGTAGAAACTGATATGTTAATTAATATGCCCAAAAAACTCCTAGAAATTAATGCAAATCAAAATCCACTTGGTAGAAATGGAAATACTGAAGACGTAGCTTCAGTTATATCTTTTCTAGCTTCTGATTTAGCCGACTATATTAATGGTATAAATATTCCTATAAACGGAGGAAGTAAACTAACGTGAAATCTTTTGTTATCTCATAGAGCTATGAACATAAGAAAAATATATTCCTTTTTGAAGGCTCGATTCTTTGACCAGAAAAAGTTTGTTTATTTGAGCCTTAATTCTGAGGATTTTAAATATTCGCTAGTAAAAAGTGATGGAAATTTGGAAATATTAGTTGCCAAAGAGGAAAACAAAACTGAGATAATAAATGATCTATATCCTTATTTTGATCAAGATCAAGAGTACTTCAAGCAATTTCTGAATTTTGATAGGGAAGACATACTGTGCTACCTAGGTAAAAGGAATGATAAAATAGTTCATTATTTTTTAGTATTTACTATAGCAATGGAATCTCCACTTACAAAAACAAAGTTTAGGAATTACCTGGGTTCTTTTCCTAATTGTGCTTACCTAGGTAATGTTTTCACCATTCCAAAAGAAAGAGGCAGCTGGATAGTATTACAGGTTCTTTCAAAAATTATTAAAGATCTCCAAGAAGTTCATGGTATAAAAAAACTTCTTGTACTTATTCATCCTGATACTAAAGGCGCACTAAAGTTTTATGAAAGGTTAGGCTTTCAAGTAATAAATTTTAAATGATCAATAAATCTCAACCATCAGTTACTGTTCTTACAACAGTTTATAATGGCATGCCATATCTTGAAGAGGCAATTAAAAGTATTCTTGATCAATCTTACGAAAATTTTGAATACTTAATAATCGACGATGCAAGCCCCGATCCTGCTGTTCTGGATTGCATACATTCTTTTGATGATCCAAGGATAAAGCTTATTGTTAATGAAGAAAATCTTGGTGTATCTGAATCCTACAATAAAGCCTTATCCTTGATTAAATCTGAGTATGTAATCCGAATGGATCAGGATGATATAAGTCTTCCACAGAGAATTGAAAATCAAATTAAATTTTTAGAGGAAAATCTAGATATATCTGTTGTATGCTCTTGGGAAAAAATAATTGATAGTAACGGAAACCACGTAAGAGAAGCTAGAGCAGAAATAATAAATTATGGAGCTTTTCTAGCACCAATTTTCTTGACGTTAAGTCCAATTTGGCATCCATCTCTTGCATTTAGAAGAGATGCTTTAGAAGATATTGGAGGATTTAAAAAGGAATATACTAGGGCAGAGGATTTTGAAGTGACAGCTAGATTTGCTTTAAAAAGGCACTCCGCTGCAATTATCCCCAAATTTGATCTAAAACAAAGAAAACATTCACAGAGTCAATCTAAAGAATTTGCTAAAGAACAATTAGAAATCTGTTATCAAGTTCAACAAGAGACTATTTCAAATTTCTTAAGTATCGACCACTCTAAAAAATTAGGACGCTTTTTTAGATTGGAGGATCCTCCTCCTTTATCAGAATTCAATAAAAGATACCTTTCAGATATAAAGAATATTTTGTATGAATTATTTTCTCAGGTTCAAGAAAGACAGAATTTAAGCACCTTGGAAATGAAAGCCTTCAAAAAGGTCATTTTTAAGAGAATAGGCCTTGGTTTAAGATTTTTTGATTATTATAGACACCTTCCTTCATTCCTAGTTGTTCCTATTTTCTATCTTTTATCGCCTTTATATTTTAATTGGTTTTATAAGTTTCTTTCTAGGCTATACAATTCCTTCAACATTTTAGGCCTTAAGATAAAATAAAAAATACACACTAACGAAATGGCTAAAAAAAATATAAAACCTATTATTTTAGGTGGTGGACTTGCGGGTCTAAGCGCTTGTTATCATGGAGACGGCATTGTATACGAAAAAGATGCAGGATTCGGAGGGCATGCTAGATCACATGACTCTGAGGGTTATATTTTTGATGAAGGCATCCATGTTCTGCATACCGACAATGAATATATTCTTAAGTTGATGGATGATATAGGCGTCAACCTTCAAGTTAAAGACAGGGATGCTTGGATCAATTCAAATGGAGCCATGACTAGATATCCATTCCAGGCTAATACTTATGGCCTACCCGTAGAAATAGTTAAAGATTGTCTTCTAGGTTTTATAGAGAATGACTTTCAAGATAAATCTCAAATAAAACACTACGAAGATTGGATAAACTATATGTTCGGAAAAGGCATAGCGAATCATTTCATGATTCCCTACAGTAAAAAATTCTGGGGTGTTGATCCTAAAGATCTCACCACCGACTGGGTTAATGTAAGACATCCCAGACCTTCTATGGAGGAGGTTATCAATGGTGCACTTTATGATCAGACTAAAGGGTTTGGTATAAATGCTGTTTTTAGATATCCAGAGCAAGGCGGTTTTGGATTCATAGGACAAGCTTTGGCAAATGAATGCAAGGGTAGGATTCATTCAAATATGGAAGCAACTTTAATTGATCCCAAGCGTAAAGAAATAATTTTTAATTCAAACGAGACAATTCCTTACGAAAATATCCTGAGCACTATCCCCCTTCCAGAAGTGCTTAAAATTATTCCTGATACACCAAAGGATGTTATTTCTGCTAGTAAAAAACTTCGTACCAATTCTATCTATGTTGTCAATCTTGGTGTCAAGCGAGATAAAATTACTGATAAAAGTTGGATATACTATCTAGAAAAAGAATTTTGCTTCGTCAGAGTAAGTTTCCCTTTTAACTTTACCAAGAATCCTAATTCAGTGGTCCCTAAAGGTCATAGCTCTATTTCTGTTGAACTAGCATATGGAAACGACAATCCCTTGCCAGGAGATAAAGATCAGATTATAGAGAAGGTAATTGCTGATTTAAAAAAAGCTAATATATTAGAAGTAAATGATGAGATAACTTACCTCGATACTTATGATATTAAGTACGGCTATGTCATTTATGATAAAAATAGGAGACCTTCAATCAAGAAAATTCATGATTTTCTTAAACCATTAGGTATTATACCCTGCGGAAGATATGGTTTATGGGCCTATTTATGGAGCGATGAAGCAATAATGAGTGGAAAGGTCGCTGCGGAAAAACTGATTTAGTTCTGATGAACCTCAAGAATTTTGCACTTTATATACTTTATTTTCCTTTCTTAATAATTAATAGATTATTTACTCTACTAGGCTTGAGAGAAGATTGCAGAGTAAGAGTTATTTTATTTCATGATATACCTGAAGATGCTATAGAAACTTTTAAGGAAAAGATTCTTTACTTATCTAAGAAATGGAATTTTATTTCTCCCAATGAGTTTGAAGATCATCTCAATGGATCTCTAAGATTATCTGGAGACAACCTTCTGCTGACTTTTGATGATGGGTATAAGTCCAATAGGGTTGTAGCTGAACAAGTGCTAGACCAACTAAGCATCAAGGCCATATTCTTTATAATTTCTAATTTTTTGGATGTTAAAGAAAGGAAAACTATAAATGAATTTGTGAAGAATAACCTTTTCCCGGACTGGAAAAGCTCGAAAACTCCAATGGTAGTATCTAATTTGGAACCTATGACATCGGAAGATCTAAATTTTCTCATTAGTAGAGGACATGCAATTGGTGCACATACTGCCACTCATGCAAATTTAGCTTCTATAGAGAGTGATTCTCGTCTGCATGAAGAGATTATTCAATGTGGAGATAAGTTGGAAGATAAATTAGGAGTAAAAATAAAACACTTCTCTTTTGGCTTTGGCAATGTCTGCTTTTTTAGTAAAGATGCACTTAAACTGGCAAAGACTAGATATGAATTCATTCACACTGGTATGAGGGGTTTAAATAAAAGAAAAGGAAAAAAATGGGCCATAAGAAGGGACCCTTTATCGTTAGATGATAACAGTACCTTAGACAACTCTTTTCTAGAAGGTGCAGCTGATTATAGATATAAAAAAGATTTTATTGAATACGAGTCTTGGTCAATTTGATTAAAGACTAATACGATCTTATGAAAAGCAATACACAATATCCCGTTCCTAAATTGTCTAATCTTATGAAAGCTTTTGCTTCAAATATCAATGATGAAGAGACTTCATTATTAGATGACTGGAAAGAAGAGAATGATACAATTCTATCAACTTCACGAACTGCTTGGTCCTTATTAGCGATCGCACTTTTTAGAATTAAAGTAAAAAATGATCACAATATTTCAATTTGGTTCCCAGATTATTTTTGTAATTCCTCAATAGCTCCTTTAAGGGAAATCAATGCTAATCTAGTTTTTTACCCTATTTTGAGAGATGGTAGTCCTGATATTGAATTTTGTTCGCAATTAATTCCTTCTTCGGGAAAACCAGATTTATTCGTCGGAGTACACTTTTTTGGTAAACACATGAATATGGAGAATGCTTATACCTTTGCAAAACAAAATGATGCATGGTTGGTAGAAGACTCAGCTCATATACTAATCCCTGATAATGACTTAATATCATATGGTCATTTTGTTTTATTTAGCCCTCACAAATTTTTGGCTATTCCAGACGGTGCTTTTTTAGTTGCTAAGGCTGATAAACTCTTGAAAGACTATTCAATTCAAGTAAATCCTCTCAAATCTATAATTGAAGAAATGTCTAAAGATTCGAAGATGAATTTCTTTAGAACTTCTATATGGGTTATAAAGAGAACTCTGCAAAAAATAGGCATTAGAAGAAGAGCTAATCAAGGTTTTTCTATTAGTGAAGATCCTAGGATTATGAACACCACTAGTTTTATTAGTCCGTCAATAAGTAAATTTTCAAAAAAGTTACTTTTTGTATTAATAGATGATTTAAAAGAAGAAATTGAAATTAGAAAACAAAATGAAAAAAAATGGAAATATTTTTTGAAAAGTATGAATATTCAATTTCAAGAGATATTTGAATCTAAAACAACTTGTTCCCCTTATCTGTTTGGAATTGAGCTTGAGACATCAAAAATTTCCGAAGAACTCTATAGAGCTCTTAATTTGCGAGGTATCCCAGTAAGTACATGGCCTGATCTGCCTCCAGATTTAGACAGTTATGGAAAAAGGCATGAAATGACAGTCTCCTTAAGAATGAGATCTCTTTTTTTCCCGATACATAGTAACTTTGATGTTGATAGATATTTATCTGGGTAACCTCAAGCTAATTTAGGGCAATAAATATAACTATAAAAAATTATGGCGATAAACATAAGGGAAATTAACTTTGCAGAATGGGAGGTTTTGTGGGAAAAAGTTTCTAATGATAACCTTCTTCAATCTTGGTTGTACGGAATTGCAAAGTGTGATTCTGAAGGATTACAAATGAAATACTTTGCAATATCAAGAGAAGGAAGGGAAATTTCTTTAGTTCAAGTACTACTAAAAAAGATTCCTGTTTTAGGAACTATAGCAAGAATCAATAGAGGGCCCTTATTAATACATAATGAATTTGACAACTTAGATGATAATTTATTCGCATCTATAGAGGCAATCTTACAAGAGACTAAAAGAAGAAATTGGAGATTATTGCAGATAGCTCCGGAAGTTAAAAAAGATATAAATAATTTATCAAGACTTGAGGATTTAGGTCTTAGACCTTTAAAAAATCTTGCCTGGGCCTCAGGATTATTTTCCTTAAGTAAATCGACAGAAGAGATGATGATGTCTTTGAATGGTAAATGGAGGAACTGTCTTAAAAAGGGTATAAAGCTAGGTGTTGAAGTAAAACTCTTAGAAAATACTGAAAGTAATATTAATAT
>MDSV01098193.1_pt1 | contig 33182 bp, 30 predicted proteins | sample 810851 | NCBI WGS metagenome assembly MDSV01 (sample SAMN05326640, study PRJNA326480) | marine metagenome | isolation source: seawater | place: Atlantic Ocean: North East | collected 2012 | reverse complement strand
CCACCGCCCCCTAAGCAGGGTGGTAAGAATGCATTAAATCGACCGGTTTATCCCGATTGGGGTAAACTAAAAACGTTTACGGGTCCAATTGATAGAAGACTGCATTAGACTAAGTTTTTTTTGTGCATATTTTGCCGAACACTAATATAGCTATAGCAGTTATAAATCCTACAATGTAGTGTGGTATTTCATTAAAGGGAAGTAGTCGGTAAAGTGGAGTATTACCCAATACAACTATGCTTAAGCCACTGAGTGCGCTTATGAATGCCCAAATTTTCGCAATTCGAATTTCGTATATGCCTACTATCATAACGGGAGCAATTTGTAACATCCCACCAAATGCATTAAATGCAAATTCGGTCACTAGGCTCGGTCGTATACTTGCTATAAACGAAAATAACGTGACGGTAAGAATACACCAGCGGTTAAGAGAGCGGATTTGATTATAGTTCTGGGAGCTATTGTTTCGGTATTTCTGCTCGCTTACGATAAAACCGACGCTGAGAAGTATGGAGTCTGCAGTCGACATCGTAGAGGCTACTATTCCTATTGTTGCTAGTGCACCAATCGCCGCAGGAACTGCAGCAGTAACTCGACCGATAACTTGGTCGCCGCTCTCTAGACCAGGGAAGTGGACTGCGCCGCCAAGACCAAGGACCATCGCAACCATTGTGACGAAGATACCCATTGCAGGAAAAAGGAACATAATTCTCTTTAAGTATTTAAGTTCGCGCACGATCATATAGCGCTGGGCATTATGAGCCATCGGTACTGCACCTAGAGATATTAGCACAGCCAGACTAATAATGATGGTTGGAGTATAGAAATGTTTTGGACCAGGAATACCCATAAGGGAGGGTACATAGAGCGCATCAATGTCTTCGAAAAACATCCTAAAATCAAAGTCCCAGTAAATCCATAGGAATGCGATTACTAGACCAATACAGCCAATAATTGTCATTAATGACTGCAGAACATCGGTACGGACAATATTTTTGAGTCCCCCTGATTCCGAGTAGAGAAATATAATAATTAGTGCCCCAGCAGCGGTTCCTAAATAGGGCAGTCCTATCGCACCTTCGAGTAGTCTTGCGAAGCCAGTAATTTGTGCAGCCATGTAAGGGACGAGGCATAATAGGCTAATGATAACAAAAAGGGTTTCTAGCCGAGGAGAATTAAAGCTGCGTAAATACAGTTGAATAGGAGAGCGTATAGTCGGGTACTTTCTGGAGAGTTTCCATAACCTGACGCCTACAGTTCCAGTCACAACTGCGAGTATGCAGTAACCCAGCGAAGCGAAGAGAAAATTACCAATACCATGAATGTAGTAGTAGCCTGAAGCGCCTATTAAGGCAGCAGCGCTAAAGTAAGTCGCCCAGAATGTAAGCAGTGATGGAATGAACCCTACATCATTGCCTGCTAAGAAGTAATCGCGCAAGTTTCCAGACTTGTTCATCCATGACCTTACAGTTAGATAAACGAGCCAAAGTAAGTAGAAAGTGAGGAACGTGAATGCCCATAATATGTAGGGAGTCATACAAGCGTATCAGCCACATGTGTGCCAAAATTAGTTAAAATTGTGGAATGATTTCTGCTTATTTTGATTAATGTCTATTTATTCCGCTCATAGTGTTGCCACTTTTCCAGATAATAGCACGTTTTCACAGACAGATTGGATTGCATTGGCGGATATGTGGTATCCGCTAGCGCTTGAAGAAGAAGTCGGCGAGAAGCCTATAGCCAAGCAAGTGCTTGATACCCCTATTGTTATCGCAAGACTAGGTGAAGAGTATGTAGTTGCTAAAGATCTGTGCGTACACCGTGGGGCTCCCTTAACGGAAGGTTGGGTCAATGAGAGTTGTATAGTTTGTCCATATCATGGCTATGAGTATGACTCGCAAGGAGACTGCAAAAAGGTACCAAGTGATCCAGATTGGAAAATTCCATCACGCATTCGATTGGAGACCTACTTACACGAGGTAAAATATGGTCTAATTTGGATTTGTTTAAGTGGTGAACCGAAGAATTGTTTACCGAATTGGGAACCAGAGGCCGATAATCCGGATTTTCTTCGTTTTGTAATGGGCCCAGAGATATGGGAGTGTTCCTCCGGTCGTGCGATTGAAAACTTTATCGATAATGCGCACTTTTCTTTTGTCCATCGCAATACATTCGGTCAAGAGTCCAGTGCCAGTCAAGGTTCGGAGTATGCCTTCAGTGAGAACGACTATCAAATGACAATGGCCTTTGATTACATGGCACATAATCCAAGTGATTCGCCAATTTCGGATACAACGCAGTTGCAGCGCCACATGCATCGTACCTTATTCCTTCCTTTCTGTACGCGTACTTCTATTTCGTATCCTGGCGGTCGCGAACACATCATTCATATTAATATCACACCGATTTCTGCAAAGCGCTCTCAGCTGATCGTGGTGTTTACTCGAAATTTTGATAAAGATGTTCCAGTTGCAGATCTTCTTGCTTGGGAGCAAAAGATTCTTGGAGAAGATCGCGCAATGATTGAGAAGCAAAAGCCCGAAGAAATACCTCTTGCTGTCTCTAGGGAAGTTCATGCTAAGGCAGATAAGGCATCGATTGCTTTTCGTCGATGGCTTAAGAAAAGGGGGCTTGGTCGTAGCTTTACCGCTTAATTAGAATTATGAAAAAAGAATCAACAAAGATAGGTTTTATTGGCACTGGCGTTATGGGTAACCCTATGGCGTCGCACATACTAAAAGAAGGATATGAACTGTATGTTTATAATCGTACTTCAGCTAAGACGCAGTCGCTGGTTGCTTCTGGTGCACATGCTTGTGATAGCCCTGGATCAGTGGCTGAGAAGTGCGATGTTATTTTCGCTATTGTTGGATTTCCTAAGGACGTAGAAACCGTCTTTTTGGGTTCTAATGGCATTGTAGAGAAAGCTAAGTCAGGAAGCATCATAGTGGACATGACAACTTCGACGCCAGATCTTGCAAAAAAGATTGCTCTAGTCGCGATTGAAAAAGGGCTTCATTCTCTTGATGCTCCAGTATCCGGTGGAGATGTAGGTGCCAAAAGTGGAAGGCTGTCTATTATGGTCGGTGGGGAGAGAGATATATTTGATCGTATTCTTCCCTTATTTGAACTGATGGGTAGTAATATTGTATATCAAGGAAAAGCAGGAAGTGGACAGCATACCAAGATGGCAAACCAGATAGGGATTGCGTCTTCGATGTTAGCGATGTGTGAAAGCTTGACATACGCCAAAGCTGCTGGATTGAACCCAGAAACTGTCTTAAAGAGTATTAGTAGTGGAGCTGCAGGAAGTTGGTCGCTGACTAACTTGGCGCCACGTATTCTTCGTGATGACTATGAGCCTGGCTTTTTTGTGAAGCATTTTATAAAAGATATGCAGATAGCAATCGATTCGGGTGAAGCGATGGGTATATTAATGCCAGGCCTTAAAATTGCTAAAACTAAATTTGACCAGATTGCAGAACAGGGTCTTGATGACAAAGGTACGCAGGCAGTAATTAAGGCGTACGAATAGTCGCATCTTTTATCCGATTAAATACTAAAAAGCAGTCTCGCTTGGAGGCCGCTTAAATACAATGGCATGGGCGGAGGGATTTGAACCCCCGACCGTCGGTTTAGAAAACCGATGCTCTATCCAACTGAGCTACGCCCACATACCATGCTAAAGAAAGTGTCGCTACTGAACTATTTGGCAAGTCTATGTGTGAGCACAATATACTAGGCTAGATGTATTTGGTGATAGTTAGCTAAGACGATTTGGAACGATCCGGTAAATTTCTTAAATAATCCCAACTATAAATGCCACTGCCATGACCATCACTGAAATTAGGGCGTATTGCATAATTGCCAATTATTTCCCAATTGAGCAGTTCTACTCCTTTAAAATTTTTAGGACCATTGCCACCATATTGAACTCCGAAAATATCTTTTTCACCAATGTTTTGAGCACTAGGGGAGTGCTTGCGTAAAAATTCAGCAGGAAAGTAGCTTTCTGCGCCATCTTCCCAAACAATACATAACTCTGTGCCAATGAGTTGAATGTTTACTGGATTCATCGTATCAACAGTCCTTAGCTGTAGAATCCAATCGATTGCAGTCGATCCATTAAATCAATCGCAGGCTTTGCCTGATTTAGGATGTACAGATGAATACCAGGTGCCCCATTTTCTAGTAACTCCTTCGCTTGGGAGAACACCCAGTCAGATCCAATTTTTTGGCAGGCGACTCGATCACTATGTGCATCTTCTAACTGTTTTTTTAGCTTTGCCGGTAAAACACTACCACACATAGCGCAAAAGCGCTGCGCTTGCTCTAGTGAGCTTACTGCGAGTAAACCTGGCAGAATGGGTACCTCGATACCGTGCCTTTTGCAGTTTTGTCTAAAATTAAAATAGGCACAGTTATCAAAAAAAAGTTGAGTGGTTATTAAGTCTGCACCCGAATCTATTTTATGCTTTAAATTAATGATATCAATTTCTGCAGACGGTGCTTCCGGATGAACTTCGGGATAACCTCCGACACCAATAATACAATTAGAGTGCTCTTCACGAATTAATTTCACTAAATCGCTGGCATAGGATAAGCCATCTGGATGTGGCATGAAGTCGTCATTTCCTGTAGGTGGATCCCCTCGTAAGGCCATGATTTGGTGATGGCCTGCAGATTTAAATTCCTGTACTATACTACGTAGTTCTGCTTTTGAATGACCTACGCAGGTTAAGTGAGGCATCATTGTGTAGCCATAGTCCTTGTGGAGGTGACTGGCATATTGTAAAGTGCGCGTGCGCGTACTTCCTCCAGCTCCATAGGTAATCGAAGCAAAATCTGGATTGTACGGCTTGATTTGTCTTGCCGTTTCAAAAAATTTTTTTGCGGCAACTTCAGATTTAGGAGGAAAAAATTCTACCGAAAACAAAGGTTTTTTTGACTTAAACCTAAGCTTTATAGGACAATCACTCATTTCATCAAGATATCATTATATAATGATATGTAAAGTTTAAAGGCATAAATAATACACAATAGTTACGAATCTATCGAATGGAACCCGTATATTTCGATCTTTAATTTATTGGCTTCTTTTAGAATAGTAGGTTTATCTAAGAGAATTACTTTACCTTGTTCTAGAGCAGCCGATTGGATTCCTGCTTCCTGCATTACTTCCAGTGTTTTTAGGCCAAAAACCGGTACATCAAATCGGAAATCTTGGTCTTTTTTAACCGCTTTTACAAATACGAGGTCATCGGTTTTAAATGTCCCTGCGCGGCGCAGCATAGAGTTTGTTCCTTCGTAGGCTTCCACTGCTAATACCGTACCATTACGCACGACACAACCTTGACCGATGTCCATGTTTGTAATTGCTTTGGCAATACGGATTCCATGCTCAATGAACTCGAGTGGTGCTTGTAAGGAGTTAGAAGTCATGACTCCCTCTGTGGCTAGATCAAGATCTAAGAAAGCTCGCGCATCAAGAATTTGTATGTCGAGTGCTTCTATTTCTTTTGCAATAGAGCCAAATATAGTTTCCGCATTTTTTAGTTTTAGTCTGCCCAATAAGCCTAGCATCTTTAAATCTGGTCTTAACCCATGGAAGAGTTTCTTCGGCGTTATCTGACCAGCCATAATCGCATATTTACATTCCAATTGTGTGAGCGACTTAAGTAGCTTACCTAATTGACCAACTTTTAATGAACAATGCTCCGATTCTTCAAAGGTACCAATCAGTTCTTTACTGGTTTCTCCATCAAAGGAGATAAGTCGAATTGGTAATTGTGCAGAACGAATTCTTTCAGCGACAATAGATGGGTAATGTCCCTTTCCTGCAATCAGCGCAATAGGTTTTCCCGAGAAATTATTCGGTAGAAATTTGGAACCTTTAGTAGTCATATAGATAGCTAATCTTTAACAAATTCGTAGGGACGCGCACTTGGTTGCTGATAATAGGAATTTGGAACAACTAAAGTTGGTTGCGGTAATTGTGGTACATCGCCGCGATTGGATACTCTAAAAAGGACTCTATTTTTAGCATATTCAGTGGCCTGTGCTAATTTTAATAAATTATCCTCTAAAATTTCATCGGTCTCATCTTCAGCAATACGACCTAATTTTGCGCTTTGTGGAGTAATACGTACACTCATTGGTTCTGCAATAAATTCTCGTTCAGATCCATTTGGGTAATAAAATGTAAGCATGCCATCGTAGGCAGTAATATTAGTTGCTGATGGAGTACATTGAATCACGCAAGTTCCTCTATGTAAACGAAGCTCACCGATCGGTAAAATTAATCGCATTTCAGTAAGTGGTGATAAGTGAGGACAAGATAATGCTATGGTACCAGATTGAAAAGCGATCTTTAATATTGATGTAGATGGTTCGTACTTTGTACCTTGTCGCTCTACTTTGTAAGGTTGTTGTTTGTAAGTGATACACTGAGCCTCGCTTTGTGGGCCAATACCGATAGCTAATCCATTAGTTAATGCTAAATAAAGCTGCGAATCTTTTTCTGTGTTAATTGTAGCACCACCAATTTCAATAATATCATGTTGTTGTATCGATATTTTTGCCCCATCAAAATTTCTATAACTGAGTGTGCCAATTTGGCTTGTGATAAAAGCCGATCCATTTTTCCAATCAGTATTCGCGCTAGCAATTCTGACACTCCATAGAGTAATAACTAGGGTCAGTAGCCAGTAATAGGATTTCTTGTTGGGGGAGTAGTGTAGCATTAAACAGCGACAATATTTACAATCTTTCCAGGTATATATATTTCCTTCTTAATACTTTTACCATCAATAAAACTTATAACCCTAGGATGAGACATTGCACTGGATATTGCAGCAGCTTTATCGATACCGTTGGGTAGTTCTGCATCCCCTCGGTATTTACCGTTCACCTGAAAGATTATTTTGCTCGTTTTTTGTAGCAACTTACTTTCATCGCATTTTGGCCATCCTGCTTTCACTATACTCGTGCAATGGCCCAACCTTAGCCATATCTCCTCGCACATGTGTGGCGCTAAAGGAGCTAGTAACTGTAGGATAGTTTCTACGCAGTAAGTGGTTACTTTTTCCGCTTTATATAGTTGGTTCGCACAAATCATCATTTGAGAGATAGCTGTATTGAAAGCAAGATTATCATAATCCTCTGTGACCTTTTTGATAGTAACATTTAAAATCCGCTCTGTTTCGGTATCCGTTTGTGCAGAAAAAACTGTCGGATCATCTTTTAAGACTAGTCGCCATACTTTTCTTAGGAACCGTGCGATTCCTTCTATTCCTTTTGTGTTCCACGGCTTCATCGCTTCAAGGGGACCTAAAAACATTAGATAAAGCCGAAGTGTATCTGCGCCGTAATTTTCTATTATGGATTCAGGGTTGACCACATTACCACGACTTTTGGACATTTTTTCTCCATCCTCTCCCAATATTATACCTTGGTGGAAAAGTCTTTTGAATGGTTCTGGATGGCTGACTACGCCAAGGTCAAATAGCACGTGATGCCAAAAGCGGGCATACAGTAAATGTAGAACGGCATGCTCGGCTCCGCCTATATAGAGATCAGGAGTTCCCCAATATTTCTCTTTTTCAGGATCAATAAGAGCACTTGTGTTTTGTGGATCGATGTAGCGAAGATAATACCAGCAAGAACCTGCCCATTGCGGCATCGTATTAGTTTCTCGTAATCCCTCAATGAAGCCTTCTTTAGCACATTTCGAAAGCCCTCCAGTGCGAGGGTCAATGTATACTTTGAGCCAGTCGTGCGCCTTTGATAGAGGACTTTGTCCATCCGGTGATGGTGTGTAGCTTTCAACAACTGGTAATTGCAGCGGTAATTGATCTACATCGAGAGCAAGTGCGAAGCGAGTGAGTCCATCTATCTTACAAGAGACCGCCTGACCGGCTGGTTTTAAAGCAGTGTCAACTCTAGCATAATCGGATTGGCTAACCCACAAGATCGGGAAAGGTTCGCCCCAATAACGCTGACGAGAGAAGAGCCAATCGCGAAGCTTATAATTAACACTTCGCTTACCGCGTCCTTCTTTCGAAAGCTTATCAATTACAGCTTGCACTGCCTCATTAGATTCTAGACCGCTTAATTTATCGCAATGAATGAGCTTGCCTGGGCCAGTGTAGGCTTCAAGTAACGCTCCATCCTTATCCTTCTTGGCAGAACCGCTATCATCGATGACTTGCATAACTTCTAAGTCAAAAGTTCTGGCAAATTCAAAGTCCCGCGTATCGTGTGCAGGCACTGCCATAATAGCACCCGTTCCGTACGTTATGAGCACGTAATCGGCGACCCAAATAGGGATTAATTTCCGGTTAATTGGATTGATTGCCATCGCACCTGTCCAAACGCCGGATTTCTCTTTACTTAATTCTGCTCGCTCCAAATCGGACTTACGCTTCGCTTTATCAGCATATGCTTGCACCTCTTCTCTTTGCTGCGAGCTTGTAATCGAAGATACGAGCGGATGCTCAGGCGCAATCACCATATAAGTAGCTCCATGTAAAGTGTCAGGGCGGGTAGTATAAACGTCCAGTTTAGTTGTATGTCCTTCGATCGAAAAACTAATTTCAGCTCCCTCCGAGCGTCCAATCCAGTTTTCCTGTAAACGCTTTGTGGATTCAGGCCAATCTAGTTCTTTTAGTCCGGCAATGAGACGCTCTGCATATTGAGTTATTCGTAGTACCCATTGTCGAATAGGGCGCCTCTCAACGGGAAAATTACCGCGCTCGGAGCGAGGACCTTCTGGTGTATTCAAGACTTCCTCATTGGCAAGTACTGTACCTAAGTCTGGGCAAAACCAAACAGGCTTCTCGTCTACATAAGCTAAGCCCTTTTTAAATAACTGTACGAATATCCACTGCGTCCATTTGTAGTAGCCTGGATTTGTTGTATTAATACTACGTTCCCAGTCATAGGCGAATCCAAGTTGTTTGAGTTGCTCGGTAAATCGGGCCACATTAACTTCGGTTGTAACCTTTGGATGTTTTCCCGTTTTTATCGCATATTGCTCGGTTGGTAAGCCAAATGCATCCCATCCCATTGGGTGCAACACATTGTAACCCAAAGCTTTTTTGTAGCGCTTCAATGCATCGCTCGCAGTATATCCTTCGGGATGCCCTATGTGTAAGCCTGCTCCCGAAGGGTAAGGGAACATATCTAGAACATAAAAAGTTGGTTCTTTCGCAAAGTCGGTTGCCTTGTAAGTGTTATTATCTTCCCAATATTTCTGCCACTTTGGCTCTATTTTGGAAAATTCGTACTCGTTACTATTATTTGACATATGAATGCGGAAACTTAGAAGATTTGCTGGGCGTGCGTCAACGCCACAAAGTCTGTGATTTTGGCTCGATTTTAAATTAAAGTGTGATTCTTTAATAAACGGTATGAGGTTTTTGTATCTAAGTTTATTTATTTTTTTAGGTTGGTCCCTATGGGGAGATGTAAGTATGTATAATAAGTTAGATCAAGATGCTACTTCTATATCTAAGAAACGATTATCTCTCCAACTATGGGGTGGTCAGCAGACAGCTTTTAAGCGTAAGACTTTTCCAATTACTGAGTGGAGTCAGCACTACAGCAGCTTTGGAAGGCCGAAATCTTTAATCAGCACAAAGCAAACTCTAAAGAAAAAGTCTTATGAATCTAATAAACTGTCATTTGCTATTAATGAAAAAAAGTTAGCTCAGCTTAGTGGGCGTTTAGCTTTGCTTAAAACCCAAGCACGGATGAGTACAGATGACAGATACGATGCGATTGAAGATCATCGTGTGTACGCCATGATGCTACAAGGCGCCCAGCAGTACGGTGAGATGCGAGAGCAGTTGTCACTACGTGAGCTCAATCGCTTTCAATTTAGACGTAATCGCCAAGCGGACGGCGTACCTGTTGAAAAAGCTGGGGTTGCGCGTTAAACATATTTGAACGCCCTCCAAATTTTACTAAATTTCAAAGTATTTTTTTCTTTTAAGCTGTGGTGATAACTTTAGTAACTGTTCTTATGCATCGGACATTTTTAGTTATTGGATATTCATTTTTCGTTCTACTTTTTACCCATGCCGCAAGCGCTGCAGGTACTAATAAAGATGACGCTGCTATCTATGGTACTAGTAACAATGATTCCTTTAAAAAGCTGCCTAAGCCACTAAACCAATATGCTACAGTGGAGCGCGCCCGTGCGATAGAGCTAGGCGTTGATTCACTCGGTCTAGTAGAAAAATTAAAGGTTCGCATCAAAGATCAGCCTCTTAACCTAGTAGCTACTATTTTATTTTTCTGCGCGATATTTCATACCTTCATTGCTGGTAGAATCCTCAAAATGGCACATCAAGCAGAGCAGGATCATGCTCTATTCATTAAAGAGGATTCTCGTCGATATCACTTAGGTAAGAATCGAGTTAGTTTTAAGGGCACTGCTCTACATTTTCTAGGCGAAGTGGAGGCAGTATTTGGCATATGGTTAATACCGCTTATTTTATATATTACTTTTTCAAATGATTGGCATACAGCCACGCATTATATTGATTCACGAAATTATACAGAACCGCTCTTCGTGGTTGTAATTATGGCAATCGCAGCATCTAGACCGGTTGTTTCATTTGCTGAAACTGCGCTCAGTTCTGTGGCGGCAATTGGTAGGAAAACACCTGCAGCTTGGTGGTTGTCTATACTGGTAATCGCGCCTTTGTTAGGATCTTTTATTACCGAACCTGCCGCTATGACAATAGCAGCTCTACTCTTAGGGCATCAATTCTATCGCTATAACCCATCGCAGAAATTCAAATATGCTACACTTGGTCTATTGTTCGTTAATATTTCAGTTGGTGGTACACTTACTCACTTTGCTGCGCCTCCAGTATTAATGGTCGCTTCTGTCTGGGAATGGACTATGCCATATATGTTAACTAATTTTGGTTGGCGTGCTATCATAGGTATCATTATTGCAACTAGTGCTTATTACTATTTGTTTCGTAAGGATTTCGCTCAGTTAAATGCTAATGCAGTAGAACAGGAGACGAGTACTGATGATTTGAATGAAGAGCCTGCGCCTGCCTGGATTATCGCTATTCACCTAAGTTTTCTAGCGTGGACTGTTTTTACTCTACACCATCCAGCGCTTTTTATTGGTGGATTTTTGGTCTTCATAGCTTTCAACATTGCGACCGACCATCATCAATATGCGATTTCGCTAAAGAGTCCTATACTCGTTGGGTTTTTCTTGGCTGGATTAGTCACTCATGGGGGCTTACAAGGCTGGTGGATTGCGCCTGTGCTTTCTGCCTTAGGTGAAGTTCCACTCTTTATAGGTGCTACTGTTTTAACCGCCTTTAATGACAATGCGGCGATAACTTTCTTAGCCTCACAAGTACCATCTTTTGCCAAAGGGGTGGATGGATCAATTGCACTTCAATATGCAGTGGTTGCTGGAGCTGTTACTGGCGGTGGCTTAACTGTTATTGCAAATGCTCCAAATCCTGCTGGGCAGAGCCTACTTAGTAAATATTTCGGAAAGGAAGGCGTTTCTCCATTTAAATTAGTGTTGGGTGCACTTTTTCCTACTGTTGTAATGGCAGTAATGTTTATTGTATTACCGCATTAAATAGTTCTTTTAAGAAGATTTAGCACCTTTCGATCTAGAATTATACAGATCTGCCGTCCTAGGAATACTAAATTACTTCAGCAAGATTAGGTCGGCTCTTCGATCCTGACTAGCCTGCGTTTTAGATAATCCACTAGTGGCTTCAAGGCTACCTTTGGAAAGTGTCTCTATGCGACTCGAATCTGCTCCCAATGTGTTTAGATAGTCAAGCGCGCTATTTGCACGTCTATCACTGAGAGCTATATTATAATCGGCAGTTCCATACCAATCACTTCGTCCTTCTATTAGTAAGTTCTCACTTGGGTTATTTGCTAGGTAATTAGCTGCTTCTTGAAGCTTTATTCGTTCTGTGGCAGGAATTGAAGCCGAATCAAAGCCGAAATAAATACTTGGTAATTTACCGACTATCATTTCTCGCCCATTATAGTAGCCATTTTCGATATTGTTTTGATCATCACGCAACTCAAGGCCATCAGCGCCTAAGCCATAGTCACCTAAATCGCCAGTCATGATTAAATCATCTTGGCCTATAGCAGTACCCGAACCCATTAGAGTATCTATGGGGGACGGTGGTTGCTTGCGAGTGCAAGCGGAGAGTGTCATTAAGACAGTAGTAAATACGATACATGAACGGAGCGATATTTGCATAATGATTAACTTTGGTACATCTCTAGTTGCGCGCAAACATTTTTATCATTCCTCTACGCATTATATAGCTTTTTATTCATTTATGTCCAAGCCAGATATATATTTAGTTGATAACGGTTCATTATCTGCGACCGCAACCATTCAATTACGAGAGTTAGCCAAGCAGCTTTCTTTGTTATCTTCACATACTATTCAAGCAGTTAGTCTTTTGCACTCGCACAAGGTGCCAAAAGTGCAAGTTGGTAACATGGAGGCAACGATTGTTAAACGTGCGATGAAAGAAGCAATAAAGTCTGGACAGATTGAATTCATTATAGTCCCACTTTTTTTAGGTCCTAGTCTAGCAATCACGCAGTATTTGCCTGAAGTAATTGATTCATTTCGCCAAGATAACCCAGATTTACATGTTCAAATAGCAGCACCACTTTGTGGGCATAGCATTGAGCAACCAGATATTCGTCTTGCTAAAATACTCCAAGCTCATGTTCAGGAACTGACTCGAAGTACCTCTTCGCCAAAGTTAGAAATTGCTCTGGTAGATCATGGGACTCCAATAAAAGCAGTTAACGTAATTAGAAATAAAGTCGCGGGTCAGCTATCGATTTTATTACAGCAAAATATAATAGCCTGCTCTATGGAACGACGCGATGGTAATGAGTATGATTTTAATGAACCTTTATTAGGAAATTTGGACCAAAAATCTAACTGTTCTGGCGGTCAACTAATTGTAGCAATGTTCTTTTTGCTTGAGGGGAGGCATGCGGGTCCAGGTGGTGACGTTGCAGAGATTGCTGAGGGTTTGGTTAAGCGCGGAGCATATACTTCTATTAACATGACAGCCCTCTTGGGAGCCCATCCTATATTACTAGAAATTTTAAATGATCGACTTCAAGAGGCAATGCATTCGATGGGAGTAAAAACTAATAAGACTGCCTCAAACTAATTGTATTAAGTGCTATAGGTGCAAGCTTTAGACTAGTATTAAAAAATTGATAAAAATAATTAATATTTATCTAACTCCAAAATATGGCGGAGAGAGAGGGATTCGAACCCCCGGAACCTTTCGGCTCAGTTGTTTTCAAGACAACCGCATTCGGCCACTCTGCCATCTCTCCAAATAAGTGAACTTGTTTGTTGAAGTATATATAGGATTGTAATGCAAGATGTTAATAGCATGCCCAATGATTGTTGTATCTATAATTACAATTACTTATATTATTTGTCTATCTAAGCTCCGATATTGTATCGCTTCTAACAAGTGTGGTGTTTGTATGTTTTCACTGCATTCTAGATCCGCAATCGTTCTAGCAACTTTGAGTATTTTATTATAAGCGCGCGTGGATAGTGAAAGCTGTTCCATCGCCTGTTCTAGTAGGTCTTCTTGTTTATCATTAATAATGCAATTTTTGATAATTTCTTTTTGTCCCATTTGAGAGTTACAGCGCGCTTCAGATAATTTAAATCGTTTTACCTGTACTTTTCGTGCGAGCTCACATCGTGCACGTATTTTAGAAGAATCTTCTCCGCACTGATTTCCACGAAGTAATTCAATCTTTAAGTTAGGAACTTCAATATGGATATCAATTCTATCAAGAAGTGGACCACTTATTTTAGCTCTGTAGCGTTTTATTTGACTATTAGAGCAGCTGCATGCTCGAGTAACATTACCGGAATATCCGCATGGACATGGATTCATTGCGGCAATAAGCATTACTTTACATGGTAGGGTAATCCGTGCGGCGCTTCTTGAAATAGTGACTTCGCCGTCTTCTAGAGGTTGGCGTAAGACCTCAAGGGCTGAGCGCTTAAATTCAGGTAATTCATCTAAAAAGAGTATACCATTGTGTGCTAACGAAAGTTCTCCTGGGCGAGGTATCGTGCCACCGCCTATAAGACCTACATCGCTAATCGTGTGATGTGGTGCCCGAAAAGGCCTTAAGGTCTTATGGCTCTTTTTTTTTACAGTTATGCCTGCCGCAGATTGGACGCTTAATATTTCTAAAAACTCATCTAATGATGGCGCAGGCATGATACTCTGAACTCGTTTAGCTATCATTGATTTACCTGAACCTGGACTTCCTATCATTAGAATGTTGTGTCCGCCACTAACTGCAATCTCGATTGCTCTTCGGGCTGCAAACTGTCCCTTTATTTCAGAAAAATTCGAATCAGTTATAGTCGGCTGTTTATTGGTCAATATTGTTTCATTAATTTTGTGGGGAGTAATTTCTTGTTCTCTGTTAATGAATCGTACCGCATGGTCCAAACTTTTCACAGGATAGACATTTACTGAAGTAACTAAAGCCGCCTCATTTGCGCACTCATGTGGTATTATTAGACCATTTATATTTAGTCTATCGGCCAATAAAGCCATAGCTAGCGTTCCTTTAATTGGTCGCGTTGCTCCAGATAAACTAAGTTCGCCTGCAATAATATATTTATGTAAGTTGCTTGGATCGCATTGTTTCATTGAGGATAAAATACCGAGTGCAATCGGCAGATCGTAAGCAGGTCCTTCTTTACGTAGATCTCCCGGAGCTAAATTGATCGTAGTTCTTGTTTCTGGAATACGATATCCACTATTAGAAATAGCTGAAAAAACACGATCTTGAGATTCTTTTACTGCTGCATCGGGTAGGCCTACTAGAATCAATTTAAGTTCTCCGACCTCTCCAGTGTTAACTTCAACATGAATTGGTTGAGCCTCGACACCTAGTAGTGCAGCAGATTGTATAATTGCTAACATAATATTGGTTACTATGCTTATTGATTAGGTCATTCGAACTTGTCTATAGTAGACCTTACTAATTGTTTTTTTTTATATTTTTTTTGAAGATTGGTCTTACAGGTGGTTATGGTTGTGGGAAATCCACAGTTTTAAAGTTGTTTGCTGATTTTGGCTGGTGTACTGTCCAAACAGACCAAATTGGTCATTCAATTTTGCAATCCGATCCAGTCGTGCGCCACAAGATCCATGAGCGCTGGAGTGATGCTGTATTAAATAATGAAGGCAGTATCTGCCGAAAAAAGATTGCTGAAATAGTTTTTAGCGATAGAAATCAGCTTAATTGGTTGGAGCAGCTTTTGCATCCGAAAATTATTCGTAATTACGAGGAGTTGATCGAACTCAACCCAAGCGTAAACTATTTAGTTGAAGTTCCCTTACTCTTTGAAAAAAGACTTGAAAACACCTTCGATTTTTCTGTTTGTATAGTGTGTGCAGATTCCGTTTGCATTGAGCGTATGAATTTTTCATCCAATTCATCGCAGGAGTTTAAACGACGTAACCGATCACAGTTGCCTGTCCAGTCAAAGGCAGTTGCCGCTGACTTCATTATATCCAATTCTGGAAACTTAGCTTTTCTTAAAAAACAAGTTACTCATTTATTTAAAATTGTTGATGCCTAATTTAGTGCTACAGTGCCAAATTGGTTACCCCCTATATCCTTTTTCTTATTAATTAGTTCTATTGTATACCTATGAGTATTGAAAAAAATAATGATTCGGTCGAGTCGAGTGAAGTTAAGAATTCAGAACAGAGCAAGTGTACTGATGCGAACATTGATGCTGTGCAGGACGCGTCGAATGCCACCCGTAAGTTGCCAGCCAAAAGAGATACCCAAGAGGAGGGTCATTCAGGCGCTCAAGATGACTCTGTCGATAGCCATTTAAAGATGGAGAATGATTCTGCAGATACTTTATCAACTGCACCAAAAGAAAGGCGTGGTGGAAGGCAGCAACGAGGTAGAGGAAATCAACGATTTAATAAAAATAAAGGACCTAAAAACAAGGGTCATTGGCAGAAAAAAAAGAAGATTATTCGTGATGAAGTTTCTCCTATAGAGTTAGGGCACTTACCAAATGATGAATCCATTGCTACAATATCACAAATTGAAGATCTGGCTGTAGGGTTAAAGGCTGAAGTTGATAAAGATGCTTTGGACTTTAACAGAATTTATGACCTCCCAATTGCTGAACTACGCTTAGAGGTAGATAGCATGAAGCTAGAAGTATCCAATGCTCCCAATCGAGATCAGTTGATTAATGCCCTTATTTCTCACGCAGTGGAAAAAAACTCCGCTATTATGACCACTGGGGTCTTGGACTTACTCGAAGATGGTGAAGGTGGCTTACTAGTCTACCAGCGCGACAGTTACCGCACTACGGCCTTATGTGCTTATGTTCCACAGGTCATCATAAACCATTTTGGCTTACTGCCTGGTCATATTGTAAAAGCTCAACTACATCCGCATCGTGAGGGCGAATCCTGCCCATTCGTGGTTAAGGTTGATTCTGTAATGGATATGGATCCAGTAAAATTAAGAGAAGTTATTCCATTCACCGAAGGAGTTCCCTATTATCCAACAGAACGGATTTTGATGGAAACTAGTAGTGATTCAAAGTGGGATAACTTGTCAATGCGTGTAGTGGATTGCTTAACGCCAGTTGGTTTTGGTCAGCGAGGCTTAATAGTAGCTCCTCCACGTACCGGTAAAACAGTTTTGCTTCAGGGGATAGCTAATGCTATACAGATGAATTATCCCAAGGCACATTTGATTATTCTGCTTATTGATGAGCGCCCAGAAGAGGTAACTGACTTTAGGCGACAAGTACACGGGGAAGTTATTAGCTCAACTTTTGATGAGTCAGCTGAAAGTCATGTGCATGCAGCAGAAATGGTTATCGAAAAAGCACGGCGTATGGTAGAAGTCGGCCAAGACGTTGTCATATTACTGGATTCAATTACTCGATTAGCGAGAGCTTATAACACTATGATGCCAAGTAGCGGTAAAATATTATCAGGTGGAGTAGAGGCTAATGCTCTTCAGAAGCCCAAGCGTTTCTTTGGATCAGCGAGGAATATAGAAGGCGGTGGAAGCTTAACTATCTTAGGTACAGCTTTAGTAGAAACGGGCAGTAAAATGGATGAAGTGATTTTTGAAGAATTCAAAGGTACTGGAAATATGGAACTACATCTTGACCGAGGGCTCTCCGACAAACGTATTTTTCCAGCTTTAAGTATGGATAAGAGTGGTACCCGAAAGGAAGAATTACTCTATCACCCAGATGAAATGCTTAAAATTTATTCTCTTCGTAGAGCGATGAAGGGCTTGCCATCCACTGATGCCATGGAAATGCTGATACAACGTATCAAAAAGACGACCACGAACGCGGAGTTTCTTATGAGTGTAAGTCGTTAATTTCTACTTTAATATTTAGCTTAAAATAACGTGAATTCAACCGACGACTTTGTACTTCAATTTCTGGTAGATAAGGGCGTTATTGATAATTCTGCTAGTAATGATATACGATCCAAGCTGGAGAATTTTGCTGCGGATGGCGATAAGGGAGATATTCAACCAAAGCTGGAGGGGTTAATTGATGCATTAGGCACTTCCCCCATGAAGGTTTCTAAGTTATTAGCTGATGAGTTTGGTATGGATGCAGTTGATCTCTCAGAAGTTCGTGCCTCGAGCGACGCTCTTAAAGTACTCAGCTATGATTTGGCCTTTAAATATAGAGTTTTCCCTTTAGAAGTAGATGAAACGGAGATTCAAATTGCTATTAGTGATCCATTGGACATGGATTCTATCGATACTATTAGTCATGTCTTGAAACGCTCTGTCATTTGTCGCTTAGCGCCACAATCAGCTATTTTAAATTCTATTCACCAGTATTATGATAGCGCTCAAATTGGTGCTAGTGAAGTCGATGATATTTTCTCAGACATCCAGGTTAACGATTCGGATGCATTAACTTTGCTGAGTGGTGGAGAGGAGGACAGTTCAGAGGAAGAGGCACCGATCATTCGTTTTGTGCATATGGTTATATCTGAGGCCTTGAAGCGTCGTGCCTCTGATATACACATGGAGCCGCTTGAGAAGCGTTTTCGTATACGATATCGTATTGATGGAGTTTTACACGAAGTCGAAAATCCACCGAAGCGCTTACAGCCATCAATTGTTTCTAGGATAAAGCTTATGTCAGATGTTAGCATCGCAGAAAAGCGTGTGCCTCAAGACGGACGTATTAACATTACAGTTGGCTCTAAGGTTATTGACTTGCGCGTGTCTACTTTACCGACCGCATTTGGTGAAAGTATTGTCATGCGTATACTCGATAAAGAGGGTCTAAATCTGGGTCTGCCGCAACTCGGCTTTTTTAGCGACGATCAAGCCACTTTTGAGCGTATCATAGCAATGCCGGATGGTATTTTCTTGGTAACCGGTCCGACTGGATCAGGAAAATCGACGACTTTGTATTCTGCGCTTAACTACATCAATCATCCTGATCGAAAAATCATTACAGTGGAGGATCCTGTAGAATATGAGATGGTTGGCATTAATCAGGTTCAGGTTAGGCGTGATGTAGGGATGACATTTTCGGCAGCTTTACGCTCCATGCTACGACAAGCGCCTAATATTATTATGGTAGGAGAGATTCGCGACCGTGAAACTGCCGAAATAGCGGTCAACGCATCCCTTACCGGTCATATGGTATTTAGTACCTTACACACAAATGATGCACCCAGCGCAGTCAGTCGTTTAATTGATATCGGAATCAAACCATTTTTGGTATCTGCATCATTAAGGGCGGTATTAGCTCAGCGCCTTGTTCGGCGAATCTGCCCAGAATGCAAATCACCTCACGAACCAGATGAAAAACTACTTAAATCATTAGGTATACGTCTAGATCAGGTTAACGACGCAAATTTTTTGCAGGGTAATGGATGTGCAAAATGTAATTCTACAGGTTTTCGTGGACGTGTAGGTATTTTTGAAATGTTTACAATGTCAGAAGAATTGCAGCAGATGGTTTACGAAGAAGCTAGCCTTGTCTCCATACGAAATAAGTCCAGGGAGATGGGTATGCGTACAATGCGAGAAGATGGTATCCGTAAAATTATAGCAGGTGTTACTGCTTGTGAGGAGGTCTTGCATGCTACTGTGTCGGATCCACTATAAAATAATTTTTTAATTCCTAATATTTAGTTTTCGAAATAATATAATATGAAGTATACTATTAATGAGCTTTTAGATATGATGGTGCAGCAAGGAGCATCTGACCTTCATATTCAAGTTGGTCAATCTCCTGCCTTACGTGTGGATGGAAGCATTTCTGCTGTAGACGGTGATCCTTTGACTGCCGAATGCACAGAAGAATTGATGCGTTCAATAACTTCTCCTGCTAACCAGGATCGACTTAAAGAATTAGGCGGTATCGACTTCGGTTTCTCTTTTAAGGATTGCGCTCGCTTTCGCGTAAGTGTTTTGCGCGCAAAAGGATCCTATGGTATGGTTTTACGCCAAATACCTAGTGAAATTTTTTCCTTTGAAGACTTAGGTCTTCCCGAAATGGTTAAGGAACTTATAAGTCGTCCGCGTGGCTTAATATTAGTAACTGGTCCTACTGGCTCTGGTAAGTCGACTACATTAGCTTCAATGATAGACTGGATTAATACTCGCAGTGATGGGCATATAATAACGATTGAAGATCCGATTGAGTACTATCACCCGCACAAAAATTGTATTCTCACTCAGCGTGAGGTTGGAGTAGACGTTCCTTCATTTGCCGACGCCGTTCGATCTGCACTGCGCCAAGACCCAGATGTTATATTAGTCGGAGAAATGCGTGATTTAGAAACGATTGAAGCAGCAGTAGGTGCTGCAGAAACTGGTCATTTAGTCTTTGGGACTCTGCACACAACTGGAGCCGCGCGCACAGTTGATCGAATTATTGATGCCTTTCCATCGAATATGAAAGATCAAATTCGGACGCAATTAGCATCATCAATTGTAGCAGTTATCTCCCAAGTTCTCTGTAAGAAAGTTGGAGGAGGACGTGTCGCTGCTTTCGAAATCATGGTTACAACCACTTCTATTTCTCAGCTTATTCGTGAGAATAAGACCTTTCGTATTGGATCTGATATTCAAACAGGTGCAAGACTTGGAATGATTGGGCTAGATAATTATTTAATGAGACTTTACAGCGAGCAATTAATTTCAGCTGAAGAGGCCTTATCAAAGGCCCAGTTACCCGATGCAATGAAAGAAAAGCTGATGGCCGCAGGAGCGAAACTATAGTAATACAAATTAATATTGCTGACCAATTTCTTTATGTTCGAAGACCACAATTCTACTATTTATGATATTATAAAAGCTGCGGATTTGCTGGATGCTAATGTACTTATTGAATTGGACAATTCTCACCGAAAGACGGGAAAATCATTAGCTAATGCAGTGATTGATGCAGATCTTATTGAGCGATCAAAGTTGCTATCTTCAATCGCAAATTATTTGGGTTATCAATTTGTTGAAAATAATGATATTAGTATAGACGATTCAGTAGCATCGCTAGTAAGTGTTGATGTTGCACGCATGTATGCAGTTGTTCCATATGAACTAGAGGGTACATCATTAAAGTTACTCGCAAAAGATCCATTTAATCAAAGTATAGTAGATGATCTTACGTTCTCTTTAAATAAAGATATTATCATCGTTGTATGTGATCCTCGTACTGTTGATGCATTAATTATAGATACTTACGGGGAGGAAAATACATCTATTGATGAAATATTAGGTGGATTAGGTGACAAGTTTTCTGAAACTGTTGAAGAAATTTCCGAAAAAAATTTAGCAGATGTTGCTAATCAAACTCCTATAATTCGTTTTGTAAATTTAGTGCTACAACAAGCAATTAAAGACAAAGCTTCCGATGTTCATTTCGAACCTTTCGAAGATCAGTTTCGTATTCGATATAGGATAGATGGCGCGCTTTATGAGATGGCACCTCCACCTAAGAATTTAGCTATACCAGTCATTTCTCGTATAAAAGTTCTTTCAAATATGAATATTTCTGAGTCGCGCGTGCCGCAGGATGGTCGAATCAAGATGACTATTGCAGGCAGACCTGTTGATTTACGTGTTTCTACACTACCAACTCAATTTGGTGAAAGTGTAGTGTTACGGGTTTTAGATAAGTCTGTAGTTAATTTGGATCTAGAAGCACTTAGTTTACCGAGTGACATACTTTCTACTATTCGTGAATTAGTAAATCGGCCCAATGGTATTTTCATTGTTACTGGTCCAACTGGATCTGGTAAGACTACCACTTTATACAGTGCACTTCGTGAAGTTAATACAGTAGAGACAAAAATATTAACTGCTGAGGATCCAGTGGAGTATGAAATAGATGGGATCATGCAAGTTGCTGTAAATCATCAAGTAGGGCTTGATTTTGCTAGAGGACTTCGTGCTTTCCTGCGTCAGGATCCAGATAAAATTATGGTAGGTGAAATACGCGATCTTGAAACTGCTCAGATTGCTGTTCAGGCCTCTCTTACTGGTCACGTCGTGCTGAGCACGCTGCATACTAATGATGCTCCAGGTGCTGTTACTCGCTTAGTGGATATGGGTTTAGAGCCCTTTCTAATTTCTGCCTCATTGGAAGCAATATTGGCGCAGCGCCTTGTGCGTAGAATTTGCCCCGATTGCCGTAGTGCGTATGAGCCTAGTCAAGAGTTAATAGATATGATGGAGGTCGATCCATTAGAAATTGCAGATAAAGACTTTTATTACGGAGAAGGTTGCTCTAAATGCAGTAATACAGGTTATCGTGGACGAGTTGGTTTATTTGAAATGATTGTAGTATCCGATGCAATTCGAGAACTAATTAACCAACGAGCACCGACTCTAGCTATTCGTCAGAAAGCCCTAGAGCAAGGAATGCGGAGTTTACGAAATGATGGATTACGCGCTATTTTTGATGGTAACTCTACAATTGAAGAAGTACTAAAATACACCTAATCATACCACTTATGCCAAAATATTCTTATTCAGCCTTTGATTCTAACGGAAAACAAAAGAATGGAACTATTGTAGCTTCAAGCGATTCTGAGGCCAACACTAAGTTGAGTTCTATGGGTCTGATGCCAACAAAGGTTCTTCAAGTAGATGAATCTTCAGCAAGTATAAACAAGAAAAAGGATGTAGGTTCTGTAAAAATCAAAAAGAAAACCGGGTTAGCCTTTGGTAAAGTCATCAAGCAAGAGGAGTTAACTATTTTTACCCGGCAAACAGCCACTTTAATTCAAGCAGGCTTGCCTTTACTGCGATCCCTAGAGGTCATGATACGTCAGGAGAAAAATATTCGATTTAAGGTAGTATTGGAGCAAATAGCTGAATATGTGAAATCAGGTGGTACTTTTTCCGATGCTCTAGCTCAACATCCTAAGATCTTTGAAAAATTATTTATCAACATGGTTCGGGCTGGTGAAGCCGGTGGTGTTTTAGATGTAGTATTGAGTCGCCTAGCAGGATTTATGGAAAAAGCTCAGCGGACCAAAAAGAAGGTTAAGTCAGCTATGGTATATCCGATAGTTGTGGTTAGTGTAGCGATCGCGATTGTCGTACTCTTAATGATAGTGGTTGTGCCAAAGTTTCAGTCTATTTTTGAGGATATGTTATCCGGCGCTGCTTTACCGGGACCAACGCAGTTGGTCATTAATGTTAGTAATTTTATCAGCGGTAATTTTGTAGTAACATTAATAGGTTTCGTAGTCTTTGTTGTCGGTGGAAAGTATTTACTAAAGACAGAAGTTGGAGCTAAAATTTCAAATTGGTTTGCATTAAATATTCCCAAAGTGGGTGACCTTGTGCGCAAGGTAAATATTGCACGTATCACTCGTACGTTTGGTACGCTTCTTTCTAGCGGTGTCCCAATTCTTCAGTCTATTACAATTACTAAAGATATTACAGGTAATATTTTTTACTCTAATGCGCTTAATCGAGTCCATAACAGTGTTCGTGATGGTGAATCATTATCTGCGCCTATGGAGCGTGAGTCAGTCTTTCCGAGCATGGTAACTAGCATGGTCGATGTGGGAGAAGAGACAGGTGAACTATCTGAGATGTTAAATCGTATAGCTGATAACTATGATGAGGATGTGGATAATGCTGTTGCAGGAATTACCTCAATAATAGAACCAGTAATGATTGTGTTTCTTGCAGTAGTAGTTGGTTTCATAGTAATCGCTTTGTTTCTGCCAATCGTAGAGATTATTAAGCAGATATCATAGCAACACCACTATGTAAGATTTGTTTAAATCTAGCTGACTTTTAAGTCTCTGCTTGGCTATGTATCTTTTTTAAAACCTACTTAGATGATGAATTTGTTTATTCTCACATTTATTTTTCTACTTTTGCTTAAGGTTATCGTAAGCACGGTACTTGAGATGACTAATTTACGCTTCTTGCGTAATCATTCTTCAAAAATTCCTGAGTGCTTTAGGGACTTTATTGACTCCAATAGTTATCTTAAGTCTGTCGATTATACTATTGCGAAGTCACGCTTCAGTATTGTTCAAGAATTTTATGAGGCGACCATCCTTGGATTCCTTATCTTAGGAGGGGTATTACCTTTTTTGTTTAATTTTTTCAGTGAAAGTCTTGGATATGGTGTTTGGTCTCAATCGTTGGTTTTTTGTTTAATCCTTTTTCTAATAGGATTACCTAGCATTCCATTTGATTGGTGGAGTACATTTCGTATCGAGGAGCGTTTCGGTTTCAATAAAAGCTCTCCTAAGTTGTGGTTATCCGATAAGCTTAAAAGTGGTTTTATAGCTCTTTTATTAGGGATACCTATAGTAGCACTTTTACTTTATTGTGTGCGGCTAGCTGGAAGTGCTTGGTGGATTTACGGCTTCGTCGTTATTTATTTGTTTCAGTTAGTTATGGTCGTGGTTTATCCAATGTTTATCATGCCTGTATTTAACAAATTAGAGCCAATTGAAGAGGGGAATCTAAAGAAGCGATTATTTGCACTTTCTGAGCGAACTGGATTTAAGACGAAGTCGATATTAGTAATGGATGGCAGTAAGCGCTCTGGTCACTCTAACGCTTTTTTCGCAGGATTTGGAAGCTTTAGGCGTATCGTTCTCTATGATACCTTAATTGAACAAATGAGCGAAAGTCAGATTGAAGCGGTATTAGCTCACGAGATCGGTCATTATAAATTAGGACATATACCCAAAATGTTACTATTATCTGGAGTAATGTCCTTTTCACTTTTTGCACTTCTGGGATGGCTTTCATCATCATCTTTGTTAGCTCATTCATTTTACTTTACTGGATTGAGCCTCGAGCAACTAATACTACCTATTTTCTTATTATTTCTTACGATGGGTGGTTTAATTAGCTATTGGATGAGCCCAATAGGAAGTGCTATATCGCGTCGGCACGAGTATGAAGCAGATGCTTTTGCAAATCAGGCAATGGGAGATTCTCAGCCATTAATGTCGGCTCTGCGTCAATTACACACCGAGAATCTAAGTAATTTAACGCCTCACCCGTTATATAGCTCATTTTACTATTCGCATCCTACTCTTATGGAACGTGAAGCAGCTATGCAGTAGGTAAATAGTAGCATAGGTAATACTATTTTAGCTAAGTTGTGAGATTATTACTGGTTTTCATTATATTTTCACTTAACGAGTGTTTGTTTGGTAATGGAACAGTACGGTTAGCCACTTATAATTTAAGAAATTACCTCTCTATGGATCGCCATATTGAAGGATTGTGGCGCCAAGATTATCCAAAGCCAGAGCATGAAAAACAGATTGTACGTGCCATAATTAAAGAAGTTTCAGCGGATATTATAGCCCTTCAGGAGTTGGGAGATATTTCTTACCTTGAGGAGTTACGCAGTGATTTAAAGTTAGATGGATTAGATTATCCATATTTGGTTCACATGAAAGGTGAGGATAATTTAAGGCATATAGGAATTCTAAGTAAAATTAAACCATTTGAAGTGCATAAACATACCGATCTTAATTTTAAGTACTTCAAAGATCGCTTATTTGTTCGCCGGGGCCTGTTAGAAGTTGTTTTCGATCAACCTTTTAGCGTGGATAAATTTCGGCTATTTGTTGTGCATCTTAAAAGTCAATTGTCTTCCACTAAGTTAGATCCAAGGTCAGAATTGCGACGAGTCCGAGAGGCAGAAATATGTAGGGATCGAATTCTTGAGCGTATGTCGAAATCGAAAGAGGGTGCTTTCATTATTGCTGGTGATTTTAATGATCACCCAGGTAGTAGCTGTTTTCGACGCTTTGAAAGTAAGGGAAATACAAGGATTTCAGAGTTGCTATACTCGAGTGACAGTCGAGGAGAACTATGGACTTATTTTTACAAGAGAGAGGCTATTTATTCTACAGTAGATGGCTTTTTCATATCGACCATACTGGATACATTAGCAGATGTAGGCGACGGGCATATAGTTGATTCTTATTCTCCTATGCAAGGCAGTGATCATAGAGCAGTTTATGTTGATATTGATTTTTAGTTAACCATAGCTAATATGTTTTTAGTCTCTATTTTATTATCAACTAAGTTATCTTATTTTTCATGGAGATTATTTTCTTAGGTACTGGCACTTCCCAAGGAGTTCCCATGATTGCTCATCCAGAGGGTGGATGTGACTTGAATAATAAAAAAAATTGGCGATCTCGTTGCTCTGTTCATGTAGAAATGGGCGGACATCACATACAAGTAGATGCTGCTCCTGAATTTAGATTACAGTGTATTGATAATGATATTCGTAAAATTGATACTTTTATTTTAACGCATTCGCATGCAGATCATATTATGGGCATGGATGATCTGCGCCGGTTTTGTGATTCACTAGATGGAGAGGCTTTACCTGTTTTTTCTAGCACTGACGGTATTCAGAGAATTAAAGAAATTTTTCCATATGCGATTCAAGATAAGGCAAAAATTCGTGGATATCCGGCTTTTTCTCTTAGACAAATGCCAGCGCGACTAAATTTGCCTGGAGGATGTATTGATTCCTTGTACTTACCTCATGGGACTATGCAGGTGCTTGGACTTATTTTCACTGAGGCTGCTACGGGTAAAAAGTTAGCCTATTTTACAGACTGCAAGCTGATTAGTCCACTTGCTCGTGAGATGGCTACAGGAGCCGATCTAGTGGTCCTTGATGGTCTTAGGCCAGAAACACATCCTACTCATATGAGTTTACCAGAAGCAGTAACTGCCGCGAGTGAAATGAAAAATGAGATGACATATATCACACACATGACCTACAAGGTTGATCACGATATCACTGAATCAAAATTACCTAAAAACGTTCGCTTAGCATATGATGGGCTACGAATTATTCTTTAATTGTGCGCATGTACTATTACTTAGAAAAGCATTGATTGTTGCATGAAGGATCAATTATCAGCGAATACTCCAAGCTTTCTAAATCGTGCATAGCGTGTGTCCAGTAACTGCTGTAAATCCTTTTTTGCGTGTTTACTTAGAGATACAATTATAGCGGTCTTCATTGTCGCTGCAGTACAATCATAATCACGTTGTGCTCCACCCGCAGGTTCAGCAATTATCTGATCGACTACACCAAATTTTAAGAGGTGATTGGGGCTAAACCGTAGAGCATCTGCTGCTAAAGGAGCTGCAGCACGATCTTTCCATAATATCGCAGCGCATCCTTCAGGCGAGATTACAGAATAGTATCCATTCTCCAGAATCATGACTTCATCAGCGACTGCCATACCTAGGGCTCCTCCAGAGCCTCCTTCACCAATAACTATAGTGATGATTGGTACTTTCAAGGTACTCATATCTCGTATGTTCACAGCGATTGCTTCTGCTACGTGCCTTTCTTCAGCTCCGATGCCGGGGTAGGCACCTGGAGTGTCAATAAGGGTGATAATAGGCATTTTAAATTTCTCTGCCATCTGCATAAGTCGCATTGCCTTTCGGTAGCCTTCCGGGTGAGGGCATCCAAAGTTTCGGTTTAGGTTATCTTTGGTATTACGCCCTTTTTGTTGGCCTATAACCATTACAGATTGCCCATCTAAGAAAGCTGGACCGCCTACAATGGCTGCATCATCTTTAAACCTTCGATCGCCGTGCAGTTCTTCAAAGCCGGTAAAAATCCGCTCAATATAGTCTATGGAATAGGGGCGTTTGGGGTGACGTGACAGTTGAACGCGCTGCCAAGCTGTAATGTTTGAGTAGATTTCGACTTTCATAGCTTCAATCTTCTTTTCGATAGCTAATATTTCACTACTCACATCAACTTTGGATTCTTGTGATACCTTTTGTAGTGTGGTTAACTGCTTTTCGAGTTCACGTAATGGTTTTTCAAATTCGAGAGTATAAGTGACGTCTTCCATACTGGTTGATTAATTGTGTATCTGGATATATGCGCATTTTCAATGCAGTTAAAGTGTCTCTTTTCCTGGTGGATTGTTCAATTCATTTTTCCAGCCGAGCATTCTAGCCTGAGCGCTGTAGTGTTCAGCTTTTTCTTTGTTACCGCGAGCAACCCATATACGAGATAAACTAGTATTTATATGTATATCATTCGGATTAAGGGCAAAGGCATTTTCTGCAGCTTCTAGCGATAATTCGTACTGCTTTTCGGAGAAAAGTACCTCCGTAAGCGCTAACCACCCCGAAAAGCTTGTTGGATGCAATTGCGTTATTTTAGTTAGCTTGTCTATGGCACTAGTTGATTGTCCAAGAGTAAAGTCATAAGTAGCATCGTCAATGCAGTCTTGTATATTTGAATTATCCATTTCTTTTTGCTTTAGGGTTGATCTATTAGCAGAGGTGAGTGGTACTTCAATCATGCCCGACCCGCAAATCGAAAAGCTACTAATTGTACAAAGTCGTGATATTCATCTTCTAAAGATTGAGCAAGATCTTCAGCGCATACCAAATGAACTTTTAAGTTTAAAGGTTAAGATAAGTGCAGAAGAAGCTAATATAGAAAATGCTAAAAAGTCACTAATAGAAAAAGAGCTAAATCGCGCCGTATTAGATGCTAAAGTAAAAGACCAAGAAACTTCTATAAATCGTTTTCGTACCCAACGATTAGAGGTTAAGAAGAATGACGAATATCGTGCCTTAACTCAACAAATTGAACAGTTGGAGATTGATATTTCATCCTTAGAAGAGACCGAGATTCAACTTATGATTGATATTGATTTGGAGCGGGAAAAATTTGAAGATGAAAAAGTTGTTATAGAATCTAGAATTGTCGATCTTAAGCGTTTAGTGGATGTACTTTTGGAGCGCGAGATTGCTTTACAAGATTCATTGGATGCGGCGAAACAACAAGGCGTTGAAGCTCGCTTTGGCGTGGATGAAGTTTTTCTTAATCACTATGAACGGATTAGAAAAATGACTAAGCGACCGCCTTATGTGGTACCAATAGTAAACCAAAAGTGTGAGGGTTGCCATTTACGTGTTTCTAATGAAGTTGCTCGTGGTGCTCGCGAGGTCGGCGAGCCGCATTTCTGTGATCAGTGTGCTCGATTGGTGTATGTTTAGCTCGTAATGAATAGCATCATATTTGATATTTATTATTTCAATATCTTGACAATTTCTGCTCATACGATTTCCATCCGCATTCTAAACAGGGGTCGTTAGCTCAATCGGTAGAGCAGTTGACTTTTAATCAATTGGTTCGGGGTTCGAGTCCCCGACGACCTACCAGTTTTAAATAGTGGTTTTAAGCTATGTATTTTCTATTCATAAGGATACATACTATTTTTATATAAATAGTTGTTACTTCATTTTTAGCTTTTATTTTGAACATTTTATTAAAGTTGTGCTCTAATGTTAATTATTAGGTATAAAAATGACTGTGAGGCTAAATTCTGCACAAATTGACGCGTCTTTAATCGAGAGAATAAGGCAAGGTGACAGTGCTGCTTATGAGGACATGGTTACGCGCTACTGGGACCGAATATTCGCTCGAGTTTATAGTTTATTAAAAAATAAGCAGGATGCAGAAGAGGTGACTCAAGATGCATTCATTCGCGCTCATCGGGGATTAGATAAATTTCGAGGTGATGCGGCTTTTTCCACATGGTTATACCAGATTGCAACTAATCTAGCCCATAACCGCTATTGGTATTGGTTTCGGCGTAAGCGTGATCAATCATTATCTTTAGATGTACCGATTTCTGACTCATCGGATGTAACCTTAGAAAATGTACTTCCTGCAAGTTCTGAGTCTCCTGCGCAAGCTGCAGTGACACAGGAGTTTGTGGATAGAGTTAGTGTTTGCATGAATGTATTACACGAAAAGCACCGTGAAATACTAATAATGCGAAATGTTAATAATCTTAGTTATGATTCTATCGCTGAAGAATTGGGCATTAATATTGGCACTGTTAAAAGTCGTATTGCTCGTGCTCGCGAATCTTTGCGTAATCTTATGGGCGATGATTTTTCATGAATGATCAAAAATTTAGTGAATTACTAAATTTGTATCTCGATGGAGAGATCTCTACTTTGCAGGAGGTTCAACTGCTAAAGATAATCGCTGAAAATCCTGATCGAGCACGTGAATATTCTCGAGTAAGAAAGTTAAATACTGCAATGGAAATGGTGCTGGATCCACAGGCACTTCAACCAAGAGATTTAGCATTTAGGCCACGTTTTGGCGCAGTTCTATGGCTTATTTCTTCTATCTGTGTGCTTTCAATGATCTGTGTAGGTTTATTTTTAGCAAGTATAGCAATTACACCTTTAACTGACAGTGATAGTATTCTTTCCAGTGATATATCTAAAAAGAAGTGGATGGAATTTAACGATCTAAATGCACAATTAAAAGTGAATCCGATCGACTCATTTGTCGGTTTAGAACTTAATGACTCAGAGCGTTTCGTGTTATCTTCAGTTGAAGATATGAGGCTCATAAATTTATCCTCATTAAGGCTTCAGCAACCATCTCATAAATCCCAATGGAATAGGGTAGATGATCCTAGAAAAAATATTTTACCAAGCACTTTCAAAAATTTTTCCGAGATTTCAGTATCACGAAAGAACGTGCAACCTTTCGGTCCTACTAATTCAAATTCTCCATTCAAGTCGTTTAGGGCAAATTTGTATAGTGAGCAGAATTGACTGAATTGTATAATGGATCTTCAAGATTAGACTTGTTAGCTAAGTGCTTTACGAATTATTTCTTCAACACTTGCACTTGCTGACAATTTTGCAATTGCGCCGCGGATAAGCTTATCTGAATCTGCCGGTTTGTAACCGAGAGCTATTAGGCTAGAAACTGCATCTTTAAAATTACTATAATTTTTATCGTTAGGCAGCCTTGCTGCTGCGGATTCATTTGATTGAATGGAATTAGAATCTTGAGGACCTACCTTATCCTTTAGTTCAATAACCAATCGTTCTGCAGTTTTCTTACCGATGCCAGGACATTTCGATAAGAGTGAAACATCCGAACATATTATTGCATTTTGAAGTAGTTCAACTGACATTCTGCTTAATATACTAATACCTATCTTGGGGCCAATCCCAGAAACTTTTTCAACTAATAGACGGAAGAAATCACGATCGTTTCTAGATATAAATCCATATAATACTGCACTATCTTCACGGTAAACTGCATGTATAAATAAACTACATTCTTTACCGATATTAGGTAATTTTTCGGCAGTACTTAAAGGGATGTTTACCTCGTAACCTAAGCCTCCAGTCTCAATTACTACCGTAAGAGGTGATTGCTCGAGAATAGTTCCAATTATTGTAACAATCATCTACTATTCGCTCAAACCGAGGACATCCTCCATATTATAAAGTCCATTTTTTTTGTCGACTGCCCAATGTGCTGCATGAATTGCACCCTTTGCGAAAATCCTTCTATCGTTAGCGCGGTGAGTTAGTTCAATACGTTCACCTGTTCCACAAAAATAGACAGTGTGCTCGCCAACAATATCCCCACCTCGAATTGCGTGTACACCTATTTCACTAGATGAACGTGCTCCAACTTGACCCTCACGTCCATGAACAACTTGATCATCCTTAATTGCATATTCAGTGCGTAGAATATCAATTAATCGTTCAGCGGTACCACTCGGTGCATCTTTTTTATCATGGTGGTGCATTTCCAGAACTTCAGGCTCGTAGGACTCTCCTAAAATGGTTGCCGCTTTGCGGGTTAAGTAATTGAGCGTGTTGACGCCGATTGAATAATTACCCGCCCAAACTATTGGTATTTTATTTGCAGTCTTTTCTAGGATGGAAATACGTTCTTTTCTGCTATGTCCAGTTGTACCTATGATTAGGGGTCGATTGTTGGCTACCGCTAGTTCAGCGATACTACAAGTTACTTCGTGAAAACTAAAATCTATAACTACATCGCAGGCGCTAAAATGTTCACTTGGATCGTCTCCTGCATCACAGGCAGCAATGATAGTTGCATTATTGTTTTTAGCAATTTCTTGAATCGCTTGACCCATACGACCGTGCGAACCAATGAGAAGAATTTTCAAAGCCATAATAGTAATTTCATCTTTTAATTAATTTAAGCTGGTTAAGCAATCTATCTATTTGTTTGCGAGTATCTGCTTGGAGTGGGCAAAGCGGAGAGCGCACCGAGTCATCTAATATAATTCCAGCTGATTTGAGTATATACTTTATTGGAACTGGATTTGGTTCGGTAAAGATAGCCTTAAAAAATGGGTAAAACTTTAAGAATATTTCTTGAGCAGTCGGATAGTCGTTTGCCTGTGCGGCTTCGACCATTTTAACTAAAGGAGTTACGATTAGGTTCGATGCAACACTAATTACCCCCGTAGCGCCCACAGACATGAATGGTAGCGTTAATCCATCGTCTCCACTCATCACTGAAAAGTCAGGGCCTAGGGTACGTACATAATCAATAACTTTTTCGCAGGATCCTTCTGCAGCCTTCATGCAGCATATATGAGGATGTTTTTCATAGAGTCGTGCGGTCACATCAACACTAATTTCAATACCACACCTTGATGGTATAGAATACAGTATTATGGGCTTATCAGTCACCGATGCGATATGGCTAAAGTGATGGAATAATCCTTCTTGGTTAGGCTTATTGTAGTATGGCGCTACTACAAGAAACGCATCAGCACCTGCAGCATCAGCCATCTGTGTTAACTTGATAGCTTCATCGGTAGAATTAGATCCAGTCCCAGCAACTACAGGAACCTTATTATTCACCAAATTTACCGTGGCTTTAACCACAGCGATATGTTCGTCGTTATTGAGCGTAGGAGATTCGCCTGTAGTCCCAACTGCCACCAAGCCATTAATGCCACCACTTAATTGATGTTCCACCAAAGCTTCAAGGCCCTCGTATGAAACAAGACCATTATTCATAGGTGTTGATAGAGCGGTAAAGACGCCAGAAAATTGATTAGTCATGATCGTACTTAGGATATGTTTTATAGTGCTTATAATGCATAACTTCACTTTATAAAACCCTAAAATTGTACCACATATCAATAGAATATTTTACGCTTAATCCTATACAGAAAATTCGATAATACTACTTTAAGAGATTACGAAAAATTTGTTAGTGATAACAATATGCATTATTAAAGCATCAACATAAGTTAACATCGTTGCCAATTATGCTAAGGATCCTAAATAAAATGCCAAAAATGGCATCCCGTAGGGGATTCGAACCCCTGTTGCCGGGATGAAAACCCGGTGTCCTAGACCTGGCTAGACGAACGGGACAACTATAAGGAAGTGGCTGAAAGTATGTTGAGCGCCCTAGCGTGCAAGTCTTTTTTCGGTAGATATGACAAATTTATGTTTGCGAGTAAGAAACCGATTGCGCCAAAGCTTCAAAGGATTATGCACAACATATGCCTAGTATAGATTTCCCATTCGAATTACCGCGCGAAGCTATGCTTACAGTAGGTGATTTACCTTTCCCGAAAGTGGCATCTGGTAAAGTGCGAGAAATATACGACATGGGTGATGCATTACTGATGGTAGCCACTGATCGCGTATCCGCATTTGATGTTGTAATGAATGAAGGGCTTGCCGGGAAGGGTGCTTTACTAACTCAGATTAGTTTATATTGGTTT
>MDSV01021508.1_pt1 | contig 33207 bp, 35 predicted proteins | sample 810851 | NCBI WGS metagenome assembly MDSV01 (sample SAMN05326640, study PRJNA326480) | marine metagenome | isolation source: seawater | place: Atlantic Ocean: North East | collected 2012 | reverse complement strand
CATTTTTGGGGAACCACTTCAAAGTTGTTGTTCTAAACCAATGACAGGATATTTTAGAGATGGTTTATGTAGAACTATTTCGGAAGATACTGGAACACATACCGTTTGTGCTATTATGACTAAAGATTTTTTAGAGTTCTCTTCACTTAAGGGAAATGATTTGGTCACACCAGTACCCTACTATCAATTCCCAGGATTGAAAGAAGGCGATAAATGGTGTCTATGTGTTAGCCGATGGATAGAGGCTGAAAAAGAAGGAAAAGCGCCTAAGGTGATTTTGGAGGCTACACACGAAAAAACTTTAGAATACACATCAATTGATATTCTAATTAAACATGCGTTTAAGAGTAAATCTTCTTATTAGAATTTATTAAATTTAGATCAAATCCGTTTACAATGAAAGAAATATTTGTTACACTAATTTTTTTAATTTCGCTTACCAACTGCAGTGAAGTTGAAAAAAATAATACTCAAACCAATAATAAAATGAAAAAAGAATTAAATGTTAATAATAATAAAGTTACTGTTATAGTAGAAGTTTCATATTCCGAAAATGCTGATGTGATCAAGAAATTTATTCAAGATGAACAGTGTCCTCTTTTTTTCAATTTAAATGATCCTGGAATTGTAAGATTTGAGTGGTTTTTGGATGAGGAAGAAAAAACTGGAACTTTGATTGAAGTTTTTGAAAATTCAGATGTTTGGGAAGAACTAGGAAATAAAGTTTTAGGATCACCTATAAATATAAAATTTAGAGAGTTATTTAAAATTGAAAAACTTAGTGTTTTAGGTAATATAAATGAAAGTTTTAAAAATAAAATTCAGGCTATGAATCCAATTATTAAATCTTATGTAGGAGGAATAAATTAAAGGCCTATGATCTAAAATGAAGTCAAAATATATTTATCCAATAATCTCTATAATAAATATTCTTTGTGGTACAGGGTTGTTAGTTGGAGTTTTTACATCACCTGAAGAATTATTGTCACCTTACTTTAAAGGCGAAATATCAGACGAATTGATTTTCTTTGCGCAAGGCATAGTTGATGTGACAGCAGTTCACCAAATTGGTGTTGGTCTTTTTATTTTTATCTTATGGATATTAAAGCTTGGTAATGATTCAAATAAGAAAGTTTTTCTTGCATATTCAGTTTTTGGAGGAACAATTTTATTAGTTGCATTATTTAATCATTTATTTATGGGAGGTGGGCCACCAATACCAATTTTAATTTTAATAATTTCTGCAACACTTCTAAGTTTATATGGATCTGAAAAAGCTACTGATTAAATCTTTAAATATAATTTTAACAGTGATTATCAGCTATTTTTAATGCTTCCGATATAATGCCTAAACCTTCGTCAATCTGATTTTTATCTATGCATAGAGGTGGGGCAATAAATATATAATTTCCTCTGATAAAAATACTCATTCCTAACTTTGATATTTTTGATCTCATTTTATTTATAACATTCATCTCATCTGGCTTAGCATTAAAATTTACAAATGGCTCTTTAGTATTTTTATTTTTAACTAGCTCAATACAGCCTAATAATCCAGTATTTCTAAAGTCTCCAATAGAAGGATGTTTTGTTTTCATTATTTGAACTTGTTTGTCTACATATTTACCCATTTCTTTTGCATTGTTTATTAGATTATCCTCTTCATATATATCTATAACCCTTAATGCAGTGGCACATGCGACAGGATGAGCAGAATATGTCAAACCAATCATTAATTCTTCTTCATTAAAATAATTTGCGATTGCATCATTTACCTGCACAGCACCAAATGGAATATATCCTGAAGTAATTCCTTTTGCCATTACCATGATATCTGGTATAACATCATAATTGTTAATCCCAAACCATTGGCCTGTTCTTCCAAAACCGCTCATAACCTCGTCGACAATAAGGAGAATTCCATATTTATCACAAACCTTTCTTAATTTTTTAAAATATCCATCTGGAAGCTTAAGACAACCCGAACTTCCAGATTCTCCCTCCATAATTATAGCTGCAAAATTTTCTGGCCCCTCATAAGATAATATTCTATCTAAATGATCAAAGCAGTTTTGTTCCCAATGATGCCCTGAAGACCTGTATTTATAAGGTATTTCTAAATGGATGAAATTTGTTCCCATCTGGCTATCAACTTTAAGTTTTCTGGGGTCTCCACCTGCAGACATAGCCCCCATTGTTGAACCATGGTATGAACGGTACCTGGTCAATATTTTGTGCCTTCCGGTATAAAGTCTAGCTAACTTAATTGCATTTTCAATACCTGTAGCACCACAAATAGTGAAAAAAGATTTGTTTAGATTTCCTGGACAAATTTCAGATAGCTTTTTCCCAAGCTCACCTCTGACCTTTGTTATTGTTGATGGATTTACGTAACTAACCTTCTGCATCTGCTTAACAACGGCATCAGTAACCCTTTGATCACCATGGCCAATATTAACATTAATTAAACCAGATGAAAAGTCCAAAATTTTATTTTTTTGATGATCAATCAAATAAACTCCTTCTCCTTTGTCAATATTTAAGGGCTTATATCCTGATTGTTTTCTCCATTCAAAAAGGGTATAATTTAAATTATTTCTTAAAATTTCACTTTCAATATTTTTCATCGTAAAAGGTCAAAAAAAGATGATCAAAAGTAAATAAATAAACTATCTAACACCCTGTTATGTTTAATAAAGATATGTTAATGTATATTAGAAGCATGTTTCGGTTTTTTTTATCATTTATTTTAATTTTTAAAATTAGTTTCTCTTATTGTCAAGGAGACAAGAACTTATATAAACAATATAGAACAGGACCAGATCCCAATAATTTTTTTCATAAGTGGAATTATTCATTGCATGCAAAGTTGAATTTAATGAATACTAATCTAGATTATACTAAAATTGGAATAGGAAAAGGTTTTGGTTTTAATATACAAAGACTAACTTCTAAAACTTTTGGATTTAATTTAGGACTTGAGTTTAATGAGATTATTTATAGATATGAAGGTTATTTTAATGACTCAAAAGATTACTTAAAGTTTTTTAGTATTCCTTTATCAATAAGACTCTATACAAATAGAAAATTGTTTATTGAAGGAGGAATAAAATATCACTATTTGATATCAGCAGAAAACTCACAAAATGTAAATCCAATTGATAATTCTAACAATTATATAGATGGTCTATTTAATGATTCTATTGGTCCTTTCATTGGTTTTGAGTATCAGGTTTGGAAAAGATTATGCGTTGGGATTCATTATCAATATTTAAAGTCAGCAAAACAAAACTTACTAGAGATTTATCCAAATATTTTCAACGGCCTTACAATAAAAATTGGGACTTTTATTAAAAACCCATATAAGAGACCAGAATAAAACTTAAATTGACTTTCTTATAGTTAAGTTTAAAACCTCGTGATTATTAAATAATTGATCAGGTGTAAACTTACTCATTAGCTGATATAGAATAGATATAGACCATTTATCTTTTCTTGTGTAAATCCCGGCTTCAAAATTATTTCTATGCTTTATACTTGGTAAAATTAATTCTGATTTATCGTCTCGAAAGCTCCCACTTAATGTGAAATCGTGAGGTCTGTACTCTTGAGTTGTTCCAAAATATATTCCAGTTGAGTCTTCGTTTGTATTTAAATTAGTTCTTTTAAACGGTAAAAGATTTTTTGACCCCATCATTATTCCAAATCTTACAGATGCATTAGTGATATGTGAGGATAATTTACTGTATAATTGGCCAAGTAAATGAATCTCATTTGTAATTGAAATTACTTTATTAATTTGACCAAAGATTCCAAAATGAATTCTTTGAGGTTGTGCCCCCACCCATGTTAAATCTGGTAGGTTCAAAAAGGTCTTATGATAAAAGTTTTGAAAAGTTTTAGCTAAAGAAGCGTCACCAGTAACTCCGAGTTCGAAACCGTAGCTATAACTTGAATTCTCTTTCAAAAAATATTCCCTTTCATATTGGGCATATAACCATCCACTATAGGGATAATCCATGATAGAAATATCATTAGTGTATCTAAATGAGGGGTTGTATATGTGTTGTGCTAATGTCCAATAATAAATGTTATTTTCTTTCTTTTTCCCATATGAAATGAATATTCCGCTAGAATAATAATGATCTGTTCTAAAATAAAGATCGTTATCTACTGATAGTTCAATATAGGACTGCGCTGAGATTGAAAAAGTAATAGACACTAAAAATACTAAAAGGAGATGTTTGGTTTTCAATAAAAAAAGTTTTTACTTAAATATAAAACTAATTGTAAATCAAGTAACAATTAAGAAAATTTTTTGTCAAAAAATGATTAGAAAAGCTATTTTATCGGATTTAAATATCATAAAAAAAATAGCTGAAAGTTGCGCTCAAAATATGATAAGCAATAATATATTTCAATGGAATGAGAATTATCCCTCAAAAAATATTTTTAAAAAAGACATTTCAAATAAAAATCTTTATGTTTTTGAAGATGGTAGTTTGGTTAAAGGCTGTATAGTTTTGTCTAAACAAAAAGATTTAGTTTATAATGATATTTCGTGGCTTACAAAGGATTATAAAAACCTTTATATACATAGGCTTGCAGTTCATCCAGATTATCAAAAAATGGGATTAGCTAAATCTATGATGGATTATGCAGAAAATTATGCAATAAAAAACAATTATGTTTCAATTAGATTAGATACTTTTAGTAAAAATCCTAGAAACATAAAATTTTATGAAATAAGAGGATACATAAAGCTTGGAAATATTTTTTTTCCAAATCAAAGTGAATATCCTTTCTACTGTTACGAAAAAATAATTTAATCCTGCAAATAGTTATGGCTAATAAAATAAGAATTACAAAAAGATTTACTTTTGAGACCGCCCACGCAATTCATGGTTATGATGGGCTGTGTAAAAATATTCACGGCCATAGTTATAAACTAAATGTCACGGTAATTGGAACACCAATAAACAATACTCAGGATAGGAAATGTGGTATGATAATAGATTTTTCTGATTTAAAAAAGATAGTTCAAGAAGAAATTGTGTTACCTTTTGATCATGCTACTGTTTTAAACTGTAACTCTCCACATAAGATAATGGCAGATGAATTGGAAGATAAAGGCAATAAAATAATTAGAGTTAATTTTCAACCCACATGTGAGATGCTTGTAATAGATTTTGCAGAAAAAATTAAAAGAAAATTACCTAAAAATATAAGTTTGCATTCATTAAAGCTAATAGAAACAGCAACAGCTTACGCAGAATGGTATGCATCAGACAATTGATTTTCATGTATTAATAAATTTCTTAGCTTCAATCTTAAAACTAAAAGCCCAAGCTATCTAAATCCTCATTATCTTTGTCCGAGAAAATTTCCTGAGCATATTTCTCGCAATCTAAATTAATGGAAAGATCCTCTGGCTCTATAAAATCCTCTTGTGAAACACCGAGTTCTGGGTCTAAATAAACTTTTTTCATAAATTGACCCCAAATAGGTAATGCCATTGTTGCACCTTGACCATAAGCGATTTCATCAAAATGAATTGACCGATCTTCACCTCCAACCCACACTCCAGTGATCAAATTTGGAACCATCCCCATAAACCAACCATCACTTTGGTTTTGGGTAGTACCTGTTTTGCCTGCTATTGGATTTTCAAAAATATAAGGATAACCCGTCACTATATTTTTGTAGATATAATTTTCTTCCTCTAAACCTGCATGTCTTAGTCTAGCACCCGAGCCATGCTCAGTAACACCTTTCATTAAACTAATAGTTACATAAGCTGCCTCTTCAGATAGAACATCTTCGGTTTTAGGTACACTTTCATATATTACTGTTCCGTTTTTATCTTCAATTCTAGATACCATTATTGGTTTAACATAAATTCCTCGATTTGCAAAAGTACCATATGCACCTACCAATTCAAATAAACTAATATCCGGGGTTCCAAGTGCAATTGAAGGTACTGGAGGAATTCTTGAAGTAATACCCATTTTTTTTGCAAGATTAATAACTGGTCTGGGGCCAACTTTATCCATTAACCTAGCACTTACTGTATTAACTGAGTTTGCTAATGCATTTTTTAAAGTCCTATTTCTACCATACTTGTCACCTGAATTTTTGGGACACCATGCATCAATGTTTCCATGTTTCATTGGCTCAATACAAAAAAGTGCATCGGGTAAAATGTCACATGGGGAAAGTTTTAATTGATCAATCGCAGTTGCATATAAAAATGGTTTAAATGTTGATCCAATTTGTCTTTTCCCTTGTTTCACTTGATCATACTGAAAATGCTTATAATCATAGCCACCAATCCAAACTTTGACATGACCAGTTTGAGGCTCCATAGACATCATTGAGGCCCTTAAAAAATGTTTGTAATACCTTATAGAATCCATAGGTGACATAATCGTGTCTATCTCACCTCTCCAAGAGAAAACAGTCATTTCAGTTGGTTCATAAAAATTTAAAAGAATTTTATCTCTGTCCCAGCCAGAGTTAGCCTTATTTCTCCAGCGCTCAGATCTATATGCTGATCGTTCCATAAGAGTATCTATTTGTCCTTCTCTTAACTCTAAAAAAGGGGCAGTTTCATTATTTGATAATCTGTTTTGAATGAAAAATTCTTTTTGTAAGTTTTTCATATGGCTTTTTACTGCTTCCTCACCAATCTTTTGAAGTTTAGAATCAATAGTTGTGTATATTTTTAAGCCATCTCTATATATGTTATATTTCGTTCCATCTTTTTTTGGATTATTGTTTATCCAGCCTCTCATAAACTCTTGTAGATATGCTCTAAAATATGTTGCTAGACCTTCTCTGTGAGACTCAGGAGTATATTTAATTTCAAGAGGTAAATCAATAATAGAATCTAGAACTTCTTTTTTTATATATTCATTACGAAACATCTGTTTTAATACTATATTTCTTCTTTCTTTAACTAGTTCAGGCCTTCTAATTGGGTTATAATAAGATGAATTTTTTAGCATTCCGATTAACATTGCAGATTGTTCAATTTTAAGATTTAATGGATTGGAATCAAAAAATATTTTTGCAGCTGAACGAACGCCATCAGCATTATAACCAAAATCGTATACATTAAGATACATTGCTATAATTTCTTTTTTTGTATATCTTCTCTCTAATTGAACGGATAAGACCCACTCTTTTATTTTTTGAATTATAGCCTCACTAAGATTTCTAGACCTTACCCCAACAAAAAGTTGTCTTGCGAGTTGCTGAGTAATCGTACTAGCTCCACCTCTTTTACCAAGAAAAATTATTGCACTTATTGTTCTTTTCCAATCGATTCCGGAATGAGTATAAAATCTTTCATCTTCGGTGGCAACTAAAGCATCAACGATATTTTTGGGGAGCTCATCAAATTGAATAGGGGTTCTATTGTCTTGATAATAAAATTTGCCTAAAACTTCTCCATCAGATGAAATTATTTGGGTTGCTAAATTAGTTTTAGGATTTTCTAGCTGCTGTAGATCAGGCATTGAACCATACGAACCATTTGCAGCTGAAAAAAAAACATAAAAAATAATTAATATGGTAATTGTAATAAATAACCAAATAATTCTAATAACCAATCTAGGATAATTTGTGCTTAATTTATTACTCATTTTCATTTTCTTTTTCAGAAATATTAATGCCTACACTTATAACTCCTGGTAGTATTTTTATACCTTTTTCCTCTTGATTTTTTCTCATTGCATGGTTTAAGGTAATCAAATAATCAGATTCATTTTTAAAATCGAAATCATTTATCCAAATCAAAAAACTTTCTCTAATATTACCATAACCAGTTCCTAATAAATTACCTTGCTTGTCTGCCATTAAATATTCTAAAGTATCCTTAGCAATTAAAATACCATCCTCATTTAAAGAAGCAATTAAAAAAAGATTTGAAAATTCGTAATAATTATCATTTCTTATTAAAAATTGAATATCAAATTTGTTGTTTGGTATATCACTAAATTTAAAAAGGACGGTATCATTTAACCCCCAGCCATTTTCAAAATCTCTGTAACTACTGTAAATTGAATTATTAGAACAGGAGTAAAAAAATATTACACCTAAAAAGAAAATTAAAAGTCTAAAGATTTTCATTTTTTATGAAACGCATTAAAAAAGTAGCGTTTATTTAAATTTTAAATGTTTTGATCTGCCCTTTTTAAAGATCTTATTACTATTATGTGTTCCTTTTCTCATATTTTTTTGAATTTCTGAAGGAAGGGTTATAATTTCTTTACATTTATCAGAACAACATTTATTATTTTTTATTTGACAGCTTTTACATTGAATAAATAAAAGATGACAAGCTTCATTCGAACAATTTACATGTGTATCAGAAGGTCCTCCACATTGATGACATTTTGATACAATATCATTTGAAATTCGCTCTGATCTTCTTTCATCAAAAACAAAATTTTTGCCTTTAAATTTGTTTTCTATATTTTGATCTTTGACTTGCTTGGCATATTCAATAATACCCCCTTCAAGCTGAAAAACATTTTCAAAACCCTTATGTTTAAAATAGGCACTAGCCTTTTCACACCTAATCCCTCCAGTACAATACATTAGCAAGTTTTTATCCTCTTTATTTTTAACTATTGTTTTTTCAATAATTGGAAGTGAATCCCTAAAAGTATCTACGTCAGGTTTAATTGCTCCCTCGAAAAAACCTATTTCGCTTTCATAATGATTTCTAATATCTATACAAAGGGTGTTTGGGTCATCTAATAATTTATTGAACTGATTTGCATTAACATGTATGCCTCTTTTGGTAACATCAAAAGAAGGATCATTAATTCCATCGGATACAATTTTATCTTTTACTTTAATTGTTAGTTTTAAAAAAGATTTATTGTTATGCTCAATTGCTATATTTAATCTAACTCCTTTTAAAAAAGATATGGAATCTATATAGGATTTAAAAAGTTCAAAATTTTCAGTCGGTATAGAAAGTTGAGCATTTATTCCCTCTTTAGCAACGTATATCCTACCCAAAATATCCAATGAGTTCAATTCAATAAAGAAGTTGTTTCTAAAAATTTCAGGATTTCCAATATTTGCATACTGATAAAAAGAAAGGATTAATCTATCTTTTCCGGCTATTTCAATTGTTCTCGACAGTTCTTCAGAACTTAATTTATTGAACAGTTGCATGCTATACTATATAATTTAAATGGGTATAAAGGTACTATTATTCTAAATATTTTTGTCTTGATCCAACTAATATAAGTTCAGTTTGTCTTCCATTAATATATCTAAAACCTTTATCCCCAAAAAAACCCGGGACCTCTAACATTATTCTTATATCCTTTTCCCATTCTGGAATAAAAACTTTAGTGTTAAGTTCTATAGCATAAGTAGTGTTTTTATGGAGTGGGTGGTCTCCAGAATGAGGAACACCGCCCTGAGAATCCCACATCCCAAATGCAGTTCCTGCAGAATGACCAAATAGACCTAATGGGTGTGTATAAATTTGAGGTCTTAACCCTTGATCGAATGATTCTTTAAGAGACTTAAGAAGGATCTGATTACCAGTAGCGCCTTCTTTGAAATTGTTTGTAAAAATATCTTGAACCCTGTTACCTTCTTTTAATGCAGCAACGAGAAAATTAGGGGGGTCTTTTTCACCTGGCTTAAGAACATAAGCTAATTGCTGACAATCAGTATTTAGTGTTAAATAAGATATCCCAAAATCACAATGTAGAAGATCTCCATGTTGAATTATGTCAAACTTGGATTTACTATCAAAACTATATAAATCACTATCATCTTTTCTTTGTACATCAACTGTTGGATGAAACCAAGTCTTAATCCCAAGATCAATTACTTTTTCTCTCATCCACCATACAACATCATCTGTCGTTGTTACACCAGGAGTTATTACTTTAGTTGAAAAAGCCTCTTTAATGATATTATTGCTGATTTCAACAAGCTTGGAAAAAATAGTCATTTCCAAATCAGTTCTAGTTTCAATCCAAGCAACTGATAATTTTTCAGCAGAGACAAGTCTTTTTTGAAATTTTTTTGATAACGAATTATATAATTCATCAAAACCATTTTTACTCAATCCGTCTGATAAGGATTCGTGTTTTGAAAAATTAATACCAATTTTTGTTGGGTTTTCTTTTTCAATATAATCACTTAAGACTTTTAATTGATTTGGTTCTTCTTCCTTTACCCATATTGAGGGAATATTCTTACCAAAAGGATATCGAGTTATTGCAACAGATTTAACTTTTCCAGTTTTTAGATCTCTTGAAAAAACAAGTATTGTACGTCTTCTAGCATTAAGCCATGTAGGAGGTAACATTGTTTTAATTACCGGATCCTCATTATATTCTCTTGTCATAATTACCCACATATCAATATCGTTTTCATTCATTATATCAGGTAATAAATTTTGAAATCTATCTTGTTGTAATTTATTAATTACCTCCGCTCGTTTTTTTAGAGACAATATCTCTTGAGCTGAAATATTTAAACTAAGTATTAGGAATAAATTTATTAATATCTTTCTCATATTTTCATAAAATATAAATATAAAAAATATTACTTTAGTTGTAAATGTAAAGAAATGACAGACGACAAATCAGCAAAAATTAAAGCATTAAAACTAACCCTAGATAAACTTGATAAAACCTATGGCAAAGGGGCTGTTATGAAACTTGGAGATGAAGCTGTGATTGAGACTGAAGCTATTTCATCGGGATCTATTGGCCTTGACATTGCGCTGGGTGTTGGCGGTTATCCAAAGGGGAGGGTAGTTGAAATTTACGGACCGGAATCTTCTGGAAAGACAACTTTGACTCTACATGCAATAGCTGAATGTCAGAAAAGTGGAGGTGTAGCAGCATTTATTGATGCCGAACATGCTTTCGATCGTTTTTATGCTGAAAAACTAGGAGTTGATATAAATGAATTAATTATTTCTCAACCTGATCATGGAGAACAAGCTCTTGAAATTGCAGATAATCTAATTCGATCCGGAGCAGTTGATGCTGTCGTAATTGATTCAGTTGCAGCACTAACTCCGAAAAGTGAAATAGAAGGTGAAATGGGTGATTCAAAAATGGGTCTTCACGCTAGATTGATGTCACAGGCACTCAGAAAATTAACTGGTTCAATAAGTAAGACAAATTGTACGGTTTTTTTTATTAATCAACTCAGAGAAAAAATTGGCGTTATGTTTGGAAATCCTGAAACTACAACTGGGGGCAATGCTCTCAAATTTTATGCGTCTGTTAGACTTGATATAAGAAGGTCCACACAAATAAAAAACGGAGAGGCAGAAGTGATGGGGAATAAAACTAGAGTTAAAGTAGTTAAAAATAAAGTTGCTCCCCCTTTTAAAACAACTGAATTCGATATTTTATATGGAGAAGGTATTTCAAAAATTGGAGAAATAATTGATCTTGGTGTCAATTATGAAATTATTAATAAAAGTGGATCTTGGTTTAGTTATGGAGATACTCGATTAGGTCAAGGTAGAGATTCGGTAAAAACACTTTTGGAGGATAATCCCGAGCTAATGGATGAATTAGAGGCGAAAATAATGAATATCATAAAAGAACTGAATAGTTAATCTATTTTTTAACCATTTTTTTCCATTCTTCAACTGCTTTAATAGAAGCTTTTTTTGGGTCATTTTTTAATTCCTTTAGTATGAATAATCTGGTTTCATCCATTAATTTCAAATAATCTTCTTCATTTAAACCATTTGTTGGGATAGGATTAAAAATTGTAACTCTAAGTGACCCAGGAAAACCATGAGTTGTATACCATGGGAATTTTCTTTTACAATCATAAAACACCATAGGTAGAACCGGTAGTTTATGAGTAATAGCTAGCTTAAATGCCCCATGTTTAAACTCGTTTAATATATTATTCTCATTAATGTATTCTTTTTCGGGAAAAATACAAACACTGTAACCCTTATCCAATTTACTACTAGCTTGACCATAAACTGCAAAACGACTTTCTTTTTTAGCCCTATCAACTAGTATTGCTGCTCTTCTATATAAAAAACCAAAAAACGGTATTTTGTCTAATTCCTTTTTCCCAACGAATACGAATGGGGTCTTGAATAATCTAAGCATAACAAACGGATCTATGTAACTTGCATGATTTGCAACCAATAAATAAGATTTTTTTTTATCAAGTTCAGGAATTAGATTTTTCTTAATATAGAATCCCATTCCAAATAAGATAAAAGAGGCCCATACGTTTCTAGCATACCAAAAAATAACATTATACCCATTGGGAAAAAGAAGTACTAAAGCGAGGAATGGAAAAAAAAGGATCACAGGAACTGAACACAATACATAAAACCATATTCTCCAAAGAATAAGTAAAAACCGTTTTAAAAAAAACATTAGCTATATTTAATAAATACCGAATATACAAAGCGAAAATCAAAAATATAATTAAGCTCTTAATAAAAAATTTAACTTTGTTATAATATTAAAATTTATGTCAAAAATTTTAACTGGAGTGCAATCAACGGGTACTCCTCATTTAGGAAATATTTTGGGTGCAATAATTCCAGCAATAGAACTATCTAAAAAAAGTGAAAATGAATCTTTTTTGTTTATAGCAGACTTACACTCATTAACGCAAATAAAAAAAGCAGAAGAATTAAAAGAAAATACTTTTGCAACAGCTGCCGCATGGTTAGCATTTGGGTTAGATGTAGATAAAACTGTTTTTTATAAACAAAGTGATGTAACTCAAGTAACAGAACTCTCATGGTATCTTTCATGCTTCTATCCATATCAAAGACTTACTCTGGCTCACTCATTTAAGGATAAATCGAATAGCCTTAGAGATATAAATACAGGTTTGTTTACCTATCCTATTCTTATGGCTGCAGATATTTTGTTGTACGACGCAAAATTTATTCCAGTTGGAAAAGATCAACTACAACATATTGAAATAACAAGAAAAGTTGCATCAAAATTTAATAGTATAAATGGGGAAACATTTATAATTCCAGAACCTTTAATTCAAGAAAAACATAAAAATATACCTGGTACAGATGGAAATAAGATGAGTAAATCGAAAAATAATACAATTAATATCTTTTTGTCAGATAAAAAACTAAGAAAACAGATAATGAGTATCGCAACTGATAGCACACCAATGGAAAAACCAAAAAATCCAGATAACTGCAATGTATTCAAAATTTATTCTTTAATTGCGAGTCAAAAAGATATTAAAAAAATGAAATCTAAATACCTAAGTGGAGGCTTTGGATACGGGGATGCAAAGAATATACTTTTTGAAGAAATATTAAATAAATTCAAAAGCGAAAGAGATTTATTTAATCATTTTATTTCCAATCCTGATGAGATTTATGATATCCTTGAAGTTGGTGCAAAAAAAGCAAGAAAAATAGCTGACAACGTTTTAAATAGAGTAAGAAAAAAAATTGGATATTAATTTGATTAATAATTATTCTAAAATAATTAATTTATTATTTTTGGATTATGAGTCTTGAAAAATATATTGAAGAACTTTTATATGATTACGAATGTGTAACAGTTCCTGATTTTGGAGCTTTTTTAACAAGGTCATTTCCATTTGAAATTGATAAAATAAATGGCAGGTTTAACCCCCCAAAAAAGAAATTGACTTTCAATAGTTTATTAACTAGTAACGATGGTGTTCTAATTAATTATTACGCAAAAAAAAACGACTTAAATTATAAGAAGGCTCACAATCTTATTCGAAATCAAATCAAAGTTTGGAGAAATCAACTAAAATCAGGCCCATTATTTCTTGAAAATATTGGAAAAATTAATTATACTCTCGATAAAAAAATTGAGTTTGAACCATTCGAGAATACAAATTTTGATGATTCCTCTTTTGGTTTAAAAATTTTTAATTTACCACAACTAAAGTCGTCAGTAAAAACTAAAGTTTCTTCAATTTCCAAAAATAAGAATAGATTAATTTTTAAAACAAAAAAAAATAAAAAACAATTCACTCCATTTTTAAAATATTCAGCAGTTTTTCTTTTTACACTGGCTTTATCATATGCTAGTTTCTATTTTGGAGACCAATACATTCAGGATCAAAGACAGATTAATCAGCAAATAGCTCAAAATAAAATTCAAGAAAATATCCTATCAGCCACATTCAATTTGGGTTCATTAAAATCTATTTCATTAATTACTACTGATATAGAAACAGAAAAAAAAATAAAAATAAATGAAACTCACTACAGCATAATTGCTGGAACCTTCAGGAATAAATCCTATGCAATAAGAAAAATTAAAAATCTAAAGAAAGAGGGGTATAATTCTTCATTCACTAATATAAATCCAAAAGGAATGTTCAGGGTTGCCTATGGAAGGTTTAAATCAAAAAAGGAGGCAATGGATTTACTGTATCACATAAAATATAATCTTGGGGGAGAGGCTTGGTTCTTGAAAGAAAATTAAAAAATTTTATTCATTGTAAAGCCACAAAGATGGATTTTCAGGTTTCATGGCGTTAAAGATGCTAAACTGAAGTACTGTCCTGCCTGTTTCCGAATTTGTAAAAACTTCACCGATAGTCTCTTTTGAATCTAACCGTTGACCTTTTTTTACAAAAACTTTGGAAAGATTCTTATATGCTGTAATATAATTCCCATGTTTAATAAGTACAGTTGGGTTACTGTTTTTAAAACTCAAAATTGACATGACTTGTCCCTCAAAGACAGCTCTAACCTCAGCATTATCAATAGATGCAATTGTTATTCCTGTACTTTTAATTTTAGTTGTTTTTACAACAGGATGTGCTTGGGTACCATATTTTTGGATTATAACACCTTTTAAAACTGGCCAGGGTAATTTTCCTTTATTGGCTCTAAAGTTATCAGCAAGCACTTTTGCTTCAGGTGTTAATTTAAAAAAATTGGAAAGTTTATTTTTCTCTTTTTTATTTGAAAAGGCTATAGCCTCTCTTATAAGTTTTTGAATTTCTTTATCAATAGATTCAGCTTGCAATTGTTTAATCTTAATTTGTTTTGTGAAATATGTTGATTTTCTTTTTAACTCTTTTAAAATTTTATTTTGTTGATATTGTTCTTGAATTAATTTTTCATTTTCTCTTCTGTTATCCTCGACCAAAAGTTTCCTCTTTTGCTTTTGCTTGATTAAATCTTGATTTAATTCTTGAAGAATTAAAGTCTTTTCTTTGATCTTTTCAACTTGTTTTTTTCTAAAAGTACTGTACTGTTTTAAATAATTTAACCTTTTATAAGCTTGTAAAAGATCCTCAGATGAAAAAATAAACATTAGTCGATTTTGCATTGATTTACTCTTATATGCATTTTTAACCATCTCAGAATAATCATTTTTTAAACTCTTGATCTCTGATCTATTTTCTGATATATCTCTTTGGTTAATATTTATGAGTTTGTCTAAAGAGTTGACTTGCTCATTATTAATCTTTATTAATTCTCTTCTTATCGATATTTTTATCTCAACATCTTCCGCTTCAGTTAAAGTTGATTTTTTTATTTTTTTATTTAAAAACAGTAAATTATTGATCTGTTTTATTTCTTTTCGCAGCTTTAAACTTTTTTTTTCTAAGCCTTTTTGTCTAATCGAAATATCCTGAGAATAAATGAAATTGTTAAAAAACAGAAGGCACAAAATAACCCAAATTAATAATCTCATTATTATAATCGAATTTTTTTATAACCTTCTGGTATATTAAATGGAAAAGTTAAATTATCAGGAATTTCGGTTCTAGTATATTCTATGGTTATTTCTCTACTAATAAGTTCGTCCGAAAAAGATATTGTCATTTTACTTGGGGCCAACTCTCCATCTATACTCTGAAAATCATCATACAATATTGAGATGAATCGATTTTTTTTTGTAAAAAAAAGCCTTTGTTCTTTTAACATAAATGTTGTTGGATCATAAAATAAAATTGGCCGTATCGGACTTGATTTGTTTGTTGAAGATATTACATAAAAGTTTGGATTTTTAATTTGATCCCAATTATCTTTATTTATATCTATAATTGCTTTTCCTAAAAAAAGTCTTTCTAAATTTTTATATTCAAAATCAATTCCAAAATAATCATTTAAAAATTTTAGCTCACCTTCATATGAGGTTTTTTGGAATTTTTCATAAAAAGCCATACTATTAGGTTTAATCAATAATTTTGCTATAGGTATTAACATAGTTGCGCTTAGCCAGATAGATTCATCTTTTTTCATTCTTAAATTAACAACTAATTGTTGTGCTCTTAATCCATCATCATATATTACTTTTAATCTTGATCTAAATAACTTTAAGTTTGATGAAGAGGAACTAATTGATTTCTTTAATTCTTTTATTTTAAAATTTTTAACAGGAGTATTATTTGGAAGAACCCTAGTTGCTTTACATCCAGCTAATAAAATTAGTATTAAAAATGTTAAATATAATCTAAGTTTGAAGGTACGCATATTTATATGTTTCCAGTGCTTCCAAATCCCTTGTTTCCTCTTGTTGTATTATCTAGATCTCTATCTAAATCCCATGACACTTTTTCATACCTTGAAATAACTAATTGAGCTACTCTCTCTCCAGGGTTAAGCATATAATTCTCGGAGGAAAGATTAATTAAAATCACCCCAATCTCACCTCTATAGTCAGCATCAATTGTGCCAGGAGAATTTAAAACCGTAATTCCCTTTTTTGCAGCTAATCCACTTCTTGGTCTCACTTGAGCCTCATATCCTTCGGGGAGAGCGATCTTTATTCCTGTTCCAACGACTTTTCTTTCTAGTGGTTTTAAGGTAACCTGAGAGGTTAAAACAGCTTTCAAATCCATACCCGCTGATGAAACTGTTGCATAGGATGGAAGATCATATGGACTTTGGTTAATTATTGGAATCTTTAACATATTTCATGTTTTTATAAAATTACAAAAAGACAACTATCAAATATTAAAAAAAAAATAATTAATTGACTAAGTTATTAATTACTCAGGGCTTCAGCTCCACCAACGATTTCTAGAATCTCATTTGTTATTGAAGCTTGTCTTGCCTTATTGTAAGAAAGTTTGAGCTGGTCTCTTAGTTCTTGCGCATTATCAGTTGCTTTGTGCATTGCTGTCATTCTTGCGCCGTGTTCGCTCGCAATAGAGTCCTTGATAGATTTTAGTAATTGTATTTTTAATGACTTCGGCAAAAGTTGGTTAATAATTTGTTCCTGAGATGGCTCATAAATGTAATCTATTAAATCTAACAAACCATCAGATGTATCGTTTTCTTTTTTTGTTAATATTGGTAAAAAGGATTCTATAGTTACAGTCTGAGTAGCTGCATTTTTAAAACGGTTATATACAATTTTAACCGAATCATACTTACCCTGTTCAAATTCATCAAGAATTATACGAACTATTTTTGATGAACTTTCAAAATTTAAATTATCATAAATATGGTCATGAGAGCTATGTATTTGAAATTTTTTTGAAAGCAAATCGCTTCCTTTTCTACCGATAGAAAGAACAGATGTATGAATATTTGCATTTGAGTCCGCTATTGTGCGAATAGTCTTAATTATATTAGAGTTAAAGCCACCGCAAAGACCTCTGTTTGATGTTATTGCTATTAATAACTCTTTTTTTATTTCACGAACTTCTGTGAATGGGTTTAATTCATTTTCTTGGTTAGTTTTGGTTAATCTCTGAATAAGCTCTGTTAATTTAGTTGAATAGGGTCTCATTTGAATAATTGCATCTGTTGCCTTTTTTAATTTTGCAGCAGAAACCATTTTCATCGCACTTGTAATCTGCATTGTTGATGAAACTGATGCTATTCTATTTCTAATCTCTTTTAAATTAGCCATGAAATATTAAAATTGTTTTGAAATTTTTTGAGCTGTATCATTTAATGTGTCAATAACATCATCTGTTAACTTTCCTAGTTTTAATTGGGCTAAGATATCAGAATGATTTTTGTTTAAATACTCTAAATAACTTAATTCAAATTCTTTTACTTTTTCTACTGGAACAGATCTAAGTAAATTTTTAGAACCTGCATATATTATTGCTACTTGATTCTCTACTTTGAAGGGATCATTTTGTGACTGTTTGAGTATTTCAACGTTTCGTTTTCCTTTTTCAATAACACTAAGAGTGGCATTATCAAGATCAGAACCAAATTTTGCAAAAGCTTCAAGCTCTCTAAATTGTGCTTGATCCAATTTTAGTGTACCTGCAACTTTTTTCATTGATTTAATTTGAGCCGAACCTCCAACTCTTGATACAGAAATACCAACATTAATTGCGGGTCGAACACCAGAATTAAAAAGATCGGATTCTAAAAAAATCTGACCGTCTGTTATTGAAATTACATTTGTGGGAATATATGCTGATACATCACCTGCCTGAGTCTCAATTATTGGAAGTGCAGTTAATGAACCCCCACCCCTTACTTCATCCTTCAAGGCTTCAGGAAGATCATTCATTTTTTTTGCAATCTCATCGTCTGAAATTACTTTTGCAGATCTTTCTAATAATCTTGAATGTAAATAAAAAACATCTCCAGGGTAAGCTTCTCTTCCAGGTGGCCTTCTTAGAAGTAATGATACTTCTCTGTATGCAACTGCCTGCTTAGATAAATCATCATAAACAATTAAAGCTGGTCTTCCTGTATCTCTAAAATACTCTCCTATTGCTGCTCCAGAAAATGGCGCATATACCTGCATTGGAGCAGGATCGGATGCATTAGCAGCAACTATAGTGGTATATGCTAAAGCACCTTTTTCCTCTAATATTCTTGCAATTCCAGCTACAGTTGAAGCTTTTTGACCAATTGCTACATATATGCAATAAACTGTTTCACCGGCATCAAAAAATTCTTTTTGATTAAGAATGGTGTCAATACAAACAGTTGTTTTTCCCGTTTGTCTGTCTCCAATAACTAGCTCTCTTTGTCCTCTTCCAACAGGAATCATTGCGTCTATAGATTTTATGCCTGTTTGCATAGGTTCACTTACTGGTTGCCTAAAAATAACACCGGGAGCTTTTCTCTCTAACGGCATTTGATATAATTTGCCTTTAATCGATCCTTTTCCATCAATAGGGGCACCAAGGGTATTTACAACTCTGCCAACAATTCCTTCCCCAACATTAATTGAAGCAATTTTTTGAGTTCTTCTAACAGTATCTCCCTCTTTTAAATCTTTTGAGGGTCCTAACAATACAATTCCAACATTATCCTCTTCAAGGTTTAAAACCATTCCTTCTAATCCACTGTCAAAGGAGACTAACTCCCCATACTGAGCATTTGTCAATCCAAAAACACGAGCTATTCCATCTCCTACCTCAAGTACGGTTCCTATTTCATTTAATTCTAAAGCGGACTCATGTTCGGTTAATTGGTTTTTTAAAATTGCTGATACTTCAGCTGAATTTACATCTGGCATAATTTGTTTATTTAGGCAATATTTTTATTTGAAATCAATCGTCTATTTAATGATTCTAGCTGGCTTGATATGCTTGCGTTTAATTCTTTGTCTCCTACATTAATAATAAATCCACCAACTATAGAGGGATCAATTTTATTCTCAATTTCAACTTCAAGCGTTGTCATTTGCTTAGCTTTTAAATACATTATTTTTTTAAGTTCTTCATTTAGTGAAATGGCCGTTGTAATTATAGCAGTTGTTCTACCTTCAGATTTTTTGAGCCTGAAAATAAAATCTTCGGCAACTTGACTAAGAATAGAAAGTCTTCTATTTTTTGATAAAAGGGAAATTATTGATTTAGTATCTTCAGTTAAATCAGAAAAAACTTCACACAAAATTTTGAATTTTAATTTTGAGGAAATTATAGGATTAGAAATTAATTCTTTTAATTCATCTGAATTAGATATAGCTGACAAAATATTTTTAAAGTCATTCTTAATATGATTTGAAACTTTTTTTTCAATGGCATATTCAAGAGATGCTTTAGAATACCTTATTGCTACCCTGCTAATTCTCATAACTTAGAATCCTTAATTAAATCCTTAATTAGTTTACTTTGTTTGTCTTTGTCTTTTAATTCTGATCGCAATATTTTTTCTGCAACCTTAATTGAAATATCTGCAACTTTAACTTTTAATTCTTCAATTGCAGCCTTTTTTTCTCTATTTATTGACTCCTGAGCCTGGATAATCAATTTTTCCGCAACAAGTTTAGACTCTTTTTTAGAGTCCTCTACGATTTTAGCGCTAGTTATTTTAGCATCCTTAATTAGACTATCTCTCTCTTCTCTGGCCTCTCTTAAAATTTTTTTATTCTTCTCATTTAAAGACTCAATTTCTTTTCTTGACTTATCAGCGGAGGAGAGAGCTTCTCTTATAGAATTCTCTCTTTCATTGACAGAATCTAGAATCGGTTTCCAAGCAAACTTTTTTAATAATAGTACTAAACCCACGAATATTAAAAGTTGCCAAAAAAACAAGCCAAAAGAAAATTCATTTATTAACTTATCCATTGTTATATTTTAAATTAATTATTTGTAATACTACAAAAAACGAATTTTTTAAACCGCAAATAATGCTGCAAAGCCAATACCTTCTACCAGAGCTGCTGCTATTAACATTACCGTCTGAATTTTACCGGTAGCATCAGGCTGTCTGCCTATTGCTTCCATAGCTCCTTTTCCAATGTTACCAATACCTATACCTACTCCGATTACTACTAAACCTGCACCTACAATTGCTGGGATTTCCATATTTACTATTTTTTTAAATTATACATTAATTAACTATACTTAAATTTAATGAACATATTAATCATGTTCGTGTTCTTCAACTGCAAAACCGAAATATAAAGCTGATAATACAGTAAAAATATAAGCTTGCAATATAGCCACTAAGATTTCTATAATAGAAATTGAAAAAGCTAAAATAAATGACAAACTTGATCCAATCCAATTTCTAAAAATAAAAATCAAAGAAATTAAACTCATTAAAACTATGTGCCCAGCAGAAATATTCGCATACAAACGAATCATTAATGCAAATGGCTTAATTAATACCCCCAATAATTCAATTGGAGCTAAAGCAATTTTCATGGGCAGAGGAACGCCCGGCATCCAAAAAATATGCTTCCAATAAGTCTTTTTTGCCGTTAAATTTGTAATTATAAATGTTATTAAAGCTAGACAAAAGGTGACAGCTATATTTCCCGTGACATTAATCCCTAGAGGTGTTAGACCCAAAACATTTAAAAACCATATAAAGAAAAATAGTGTTAATAAATAACTCATATATTTTTTATAGTTTTTTTTCCCAATATTTGGAATAGCTATTTCGTCTCGAACATATAGAACTAAAGGTTCAAAAAACCTACCCACTCCTTTAGCAATCAAATTATTTCTTTTGTAGGAGTCTGCTAGGCTTTTAAATAAAAAAAACATTAATAAAGATGTAAATATTATACTTGTGACCCCTTTTGTTAATGATAAGTCAAGCGGAGATACATTAGTTGGATAATTATTTTCATCATATTGAATTGTACCTTTTGAATCAGTCCTGTAAATTTTATCATGATATAATTTGTAATGGTAGTTTCCAATAGTAGCTACGTTTTTTCCATGATCAAATCTTGAGGAAGAAAAAATCTTTAAGCCATTATCCCATAAAATGACTGGTAAAGGAAATCCAACATATATTTTTTTACCCAATTCATTTGTGTATGAGAGTAAATTAAAATCGTGTGAATCTTTCAGGTGATGTAAAATATATTTTTTTATTTCAGATTTTTTATTTGTCGTTTTAGAATCAGATTCTTTTATTTCACTAGCATTCAGAGAGGGGGTGAAAATTAGAACAACTAAAAGGGCTATATGAAATATATTTTTAAACATTTCGAGCATGATATTTTTTTACCATTTACGCTATGCAAATGTAAGTTATTAGATAATTATATTAAAAAAACTTTCTGTATAATTTTAAATTTAATAATGTAGCCTAATTTTTCGAATTTAAAAATTTTGAAAGCTGCTTAATTTCTAAAATTGAACAGATAGTATATGGTATAAAAAACACAAATACCTCTTCTGTTTTAATAACATTATCAGAGAGAAAATAAGGATATAGAACCAAATAAAATAAAATAAATTTTAATATGCTTAATGATATAAAAGCTGTTATTGAAGTACTTATATTATGCTCAGAAAAAAATAGTGTCGACAGATATATTGTAATGGCAATTATAAAATTAAAAGAATATGACAGTACTATAATTGAAGAATAGTCAACAAAAAAAAAATTATAAGTTGTATACTGAATTAAAAAGGCAGGTGTCAAAAAGTATAATAAATTTATTATAAAATCAAATATTCTCTTTAACATGTTAAATTCAAAGATTTTTACTTTGTTTTTTGATCATATAAACTAAAATGATAAGACCAGCAAGTGAGCAAAAAAGGGTTGGAAATTTATTTTCAGAGGATATCTTGGCTTCGATCCAATTTCCAAGTTCTAACATTAAATACATCAAAACTCCAATTTGAAATGCAAGTGCTGAAAAAAAAAGCCATTTATTAGGCTGTTTTCTCATGAGAATCTGAAAATTTAGAAATCTTTTTAATTGCATTTTCTTTAGCTGATATCATAGAGCAATTAGCATTAAAAGTCGCTCCTGCTTCAACAATTAATTTTCCAATAAAAACATCACCCTCGATTATACTTGATGATTTTAAAGAGAGCGTATTAGTAATCTTTAATGATCCCTTTACTAAACCTTCTATATCTGCAGCATTACAATAAACTGTTCCATTAATCTTTCCATTTTTACCAACGATTAACTTTCCTTTAGTTTTAATCGTTCCGTCTAATTCACCATCTATTCTAAAATCTGCTTTGGATATAATGTCTCCTTTAAACTTTGTACTACTTTCAATGCGACTGTACTGACCATTAATTTCTGAGTTATTCATAATCATAATAATTTTTATCAGGCCAAGCTTTTTCTACAAAAAGCTTTCTATATTGGGACGACAAAGTTATAAAATTATTTGAATCTAATAATCTTAATGTTGATTCTGGTAATTTTGCCTTTAACTCTAGTGCCTTACTCTTAGATTTGATACCATGGATTACAACAAATTGATAATCATTGTTATATGTGTCTTTTGATATTCTCCAATCATTTATTTTTAAGTTTTCAATATTTGATTTTAAGCTTTCAATTAACTCATTTTGCTCGAATTCCTTAGATCTTTTAAAGGGAAAAACCCATTTAAACTCGACCAATACTTTAGTTTTTTCCTTGAAAATATTTTTAATGAGATTTAGATCAGAATTTGCCTTAATAGCGCTTTTAGAATTTGGATATTCTAGAATTATATTTTCTAAAGCTTCTATCCAAGAGTTTTTTCCATACAACCTTCCAATGACTTGAGCTTTCAATAGTGCTGCTTTTGGTTCCCAATCAGTATTTTCAATTAAAAGTCTTATGTTTTCAAGTGTTTTTAGTGCATCTAAATATTCTCGTCTATCAAACTGCAATAAAGCTTTTAAATATAGTGATTTAGGGGTTCTAAATTCTCCAACATCAAAATTATTGGGGTCTATAAAATATTGTGCATAAACTGATTTAGGATATTTAATCAATAATTCATTTTTATAATAATTTGCTTTTTCAATAGAGTCTGATTTAAAAATGTTATATAAATTATATAAAGCTGGTGTAATAAATGTAGTATCCAAATCATTATCTACTATAAATTCTAAATTCTTAATTGCTAAGTCTTTTGCCTTATATTTTTCTTTATATATAACTCCTAATTTTAGTGCTGCTTGACTATTTTTTTTAATTAAACTATCCATGAAGGTGTTTTTTGGAAGTTTTTTTACATAAAATTCTGGCGTTTCGACTTCAATTTCTGGAATCTTAAACTCCTCTAATTTTAATTTATTTTGATCTAAACCCCCATATCTCACTATAGTTTTATCTCTCCAGTTGTCAATATTCGGTCTTTTCCCCCATGTCGAAGCGTAGATCTGTTTTCCCTTTATAACTTCAGTTGGATTATAAAAATAAAAACTAGATTTATTTTTTTGTGTAAAAAAAGATTTAGAGCCATTTTTTAGTTCAATTTCTTCAATTTTATTTATTGCCGTTTCTGTTTTTTTTGATAGATAGTTTTGAAAAAACAATAATTGCTCCTCCCTGCTTAAACCCAGTAAGTAAATTAGACTATCTGTCTCCTTAAATTGATTCTCATAAAATAAAATATCTGAGAGACTTTCTCTTTCCCTTAGTGCTTTTTTTTGTTTTATACTTTCATCAGGCAAAAGCGATATAAGACTGTCAAGGTACATCCCTGTTATAACATATTTTTGATTTTTTAAATTTAAATCTATTAAATTTCTATAATTTTTCTCTCTTGTTGATTGATCAATCCCATCACTGTAAAGTGAAATTGATAGATACTTTTGAGCCAAGCTGTCAATATTTTTATCCAAATAATATAATGCTATAGCTCTATTTATTGTGTGAGAAAATAATTTGTTCTCGTAGACATCTAAAAGTTCACTAATAGGTTCTATAAATGGAGTTTGATTTATATAATGTGCCAATCTTAATGAATTAATTTTTGAATTAATCCAAAATTTTCTTTTTACTTTCCAATTCATATTAACAATAGACTGATAATTAGATAAAGCAAGTTCACGATTACCAAGTCTTTCATTAATTTGAGCTGTTATATATCTGTACCTTATTTTTTGGTCAATATTTTTTTCATAATTTCCGGCACGAGTTATATAAAAATTTGCTGAGTCCAATTGTTTTAAGTTAATGAATGCTTGGGCAACAGTTGCATTTGCTAATCCATAAAAATTATTTGTATTCACCAAACTTCTTGATAAGCTTCTCAGGTTATTAATTGCAGTCTGATTGTTTTGAAGACGGATATTTGTTTTTTCTCTCCATATTCTTCCCTCGATAAAAACAGCTTCATCTATGTTATTGTCTAATAAAAAATTAAATGCTTCTATTGCAGGAAAGAATCTTCTGTCGTAATACCTTGACTTTCCGAGTAGTAAATACGCCTCATCTATCTTATTATTTTTTTCTAATCCGTTAAACTTCATGGAATGCTTTTGAATAGCCTTTACTGCTTTGTCTTCAGCTTTTTGAAACCCCGGAACTATAGTATTTTGGTCAAGTTTTTCTCCTTTTAATAGGATGGGATCTGTTTCTAGAATTTCGTAAAAATCATCTTCTAAAGTTGATTTTATTATAGATTCTCCAATTCTAAGTGCTTCTTTCCCATTAAACAAAACATTATACTTGGTATTTAATGCATGGTACTTTCTATTCAACATTTTATCTTTCTGGGTTGAACAAGAAAGGACAAGAGCTGCATGAAAAAGAAAAATTAAATACGAAATAAAAAAATTCTTCAAATATGTCTTTTTTGTTATAACTAAAAAGTATGCTAATTATTATATATCAAACAAGCTTAATTAATTATATTTCTTTAAAATTAAAATTAAATGTATATTATTTTCAAATTATTTATTTTTGAAAGAATAAATTTTAAACATATATGTCTAATTTTTATGATCTAAAAATTAAAAATTTAGAGAAACTTACAGATAATTCTATTGAAGTAACTTTTGAAGTTCCGAGTGAATTGAAAAATAATTTTAACTTTTACTCGGGTCAATATGTAAACCTAGAAATTCTCATAAATGGAGATAAAGTCAGAAGATCTTACTCAATTTGTTCGTCTCCAGTAGAGGGTTTAAAAATTGGTATCAAAAAACTAGAAGGAGGACTTTTTTCATCAAATGCCTTAAAAAATTTCAAAAAAGGCAAAATAGTAAAAGTAAGTACTCCAGAAGGGAAATTTTATTATAAAAGCAATCAAAATAAGGAGATCTTGACTGGAATTGCAGCAGGTAGTGGAATAACTCCAATTTTGTCCATAGCTAAATCTGTTTTAATTAAAAACAACAGTAATAGATTTAGACTTATTTATGGCAATAAGTCAAAATCAGATGAGATGTTTTCAAATGATCTCATAAAATTAAAATCCAAATTTGCTGATCGATTTATTTTAATTAATATTTACAGCAGATCTACTGAAATTAATAGCCTTTATGGGAGAATTGATGATTCAATAATTAATTATTACATGAAAAAATATGGAAAAGCAAATAAATATTTTATCTGTGGTCCTGAGGAAATGATTCACAATGTATCAGAAAAATTAATAAGTTCCGGTATTTCAAAAACAAATATTTTCTTCGAATTATTTAAAACAAAAAAAATTGATTCTTTAACATCTAATTCAAACACAAGCTCAACAATCGAAATTATTTACGAGGATGTGGTTTATAAAATTAAAAATCCAAAAGGTAAAACTATTTTAGATGCTGCCTTAGATTCAAATATTGAAGTTCCTTATTCATGTCAAGGTGGGGTATGCAGTGCATGTATTGCTAAATTAATTTCGGGTAATATTAATATGGAAAATAATCAAATTTTAACCGAAGAAGAAATTAATGATGGTCTCATTCTGGCATGTCAATCTAAATCAAAGGATGAATATTTAAAAATAAGTTTTGATGATGTTTAATCTTATTTTTTTTCTATTATTTTAATTGCTCTTTCAATAACTGTTAATGGCTTAATTGTTCTAAAAGCATCCTCATATCCTTTTGGTACTGATTTTCCGTAAATGGATGTTGGTATTCCTGGGTATTTTTCTCTATCTACACAAATTGAATATTTCTCTGGTTGATCGAATGGAGTAAAACCCGCATAAGGATGAGTTTGCCCCCATATAGTAATCACAGGAATACCAGCATTTGATGCCAAATGTCCGTTCAAACTATCCATACTAATCATTAAATCTAAAAAAGGTAATACCCTCAGTTGCTCTCTAAAAGTTAAGTTCTTTGCTCCATCATAACAATTAGGGAATGCTTTAGTCCATATTTCTATAAGTTTAGTTTCATTTTCTCCAGATCCCAATAAAAGTATTCTATAGTCTCTTTGTAATAAAGCGATTACTTTTTGCATTAAATCATGAGGGTACGTTTTTCCTTCATATGATGCAAAAGGGGCAATACCTATCCATTTTTTTTTATCAGTGTAAAAAATTGATTCAATTTTTTTTGGTAATATATTCTTATGAGGGATTTCTACTTTAGTTATATCAATTGGAAATCCAAGTGATAAAAAAACTTTTGAGTATCTGAAAACTGTGGGAGTCAGAGGTTCAAAAAGTTTATTTTTTAGTCGGGTTAAAGCAATTTTTTTAGCTCTTCCTTTATCTATAGTTTTTACTTTAAACCCAAATATTCTAAAAAGAAAACATATTATTCTTGTTCTAATAACAAAATGAAGATCTGCAATATGTGTAGGTTTAAATTTTTTTAAAAATTTAAAAAGTTGAAAAATACCCCCTAAGCCTTTAAAATCATAGTCTAAGTCAATAGGAATAAATTCAACATTAATGAACTCATCGAATATTGGGGCCATTTTGGGTCTACTTACAACTTTAAAATCTACGCTAGGATATGTTATAGATAATGCCCGTAGAACGGGAATCATGATTGCCACATCTCCATAAGATGAAAAACGAAGAATCAGAACTTTTTTCGATCTTTTCATTTCATTTTTTCAAATTCTTATATAAGACTGGATTAAGCTCTTGATCATTATACATTTTCATCTGTTTGTATACCTTCATGTACTTTTCACCCTTAGAAATTTTATCTAATAAATTATCAATTGCTTTGGTTAGATCGACTCTTTGTTGTATTAAAATAGTTAGTTTTGAAATACATTCTTTTTTGTGCTTTTGTGAGACTTCTTTTCTGATTGTCTCTTCTTCCATATGGTATATTTTCAATTCTAAGATTGATAAACGATCAATTGCCCAAGCCGGACTCTCAGTATTAATTTCAGCATCTTTGTTAACTTTTACTTCTTTGTAAGTATTCAAGAAATAGCTGTCAATATATTCAACCATATCTGTTCTTTCTTGATTTGAAGCGTCAATTTTTCTTTTCAATTTCATGCCTTCAATAGGATTGATTTCAGGATCTCGAATTAAATCTTCATAATGCCACTGAACTGTATCAATCCAATTTTTTTTATACAGTAAATATTCCAAGGAACCAGAGGGAAAAGGGATTTTTGATTTTTGATCAACGCTATCTAAAATATGATAATCCTCAATGGCAGCTCTAAAAATATCAAGCGCTAAATGACTTATTTTACTTAATTCCATAAATTAAATTGACTTTTTATTACATTTGCAATATAAAGAATCTAATTATGATGAAGAAAATTTTTGAGGGCATTGCATATGTTTTTGAGGAAATCTTATTTCTTCCCTTTAACATTTTAAGGCAAACTGAATTGGATAATTGGTGGATTTCTAATATAATCAGTTGGTTGTTTCTGTTTATTGGGTTTTGCGCCGCAGGATATTGGATAAATAAATTAAGAATTTTTGATAAAACAGGTGAGGAAAATAAAGATCCAACTGCACATTCATTTTTATAAGTCAAACCCTATATCTCTCCTAAAATACATTTTTTTAAACTCAATTTTATCAAGACCATTGTATGATTTTTTCAAGGCTTCTTGCATAGAATTTCCTAAACCAGTCAATGTAATTACTCTTCCCCCGTTTGTAATAACTTCACTTCCTCTAAGCAGAGTTCCTGAATGAAAAACTAAAGCTTCTTTAACATCATCTATACCATTTATTTTATAACCCTTTTTGTATGATTCTGGATATCCACCAGAGACTGACATAACTGTGACAGCATTTCTTTTATCTATATCGAGTTTAATATCCTTTAACCTTTTTTGGGAAACTGCTTCAAACAACTTAACAAAATCATTTTTAATTCTAGGTATAACAACTTCCGTCTCAGGGTCTCCCATCCTGACATTATATTCAATAACTTTTGGTTCTCCATTAACATTAATTAGACCTATAAATATAAAACCTTTGTATAACATCCTTTCTGATTTTAATCCATCTAGTGTTGGTTTAATGATCTTTTCGTCAATTTTTTTTCGAAAATCTTTATCAACAAAAGGAACAGGGGACACCGCACCCATACCTCCTGTGTTAAGTCCTGAGTCTCCTTCTCCAATTCGCTTGTAGTCCTTTGCCATGGGTAAAGTTAATCCATCTTGTCCATCTGAAAGAATAAAACATGAGAGCTCTATTCCATTTAAAAACTCCTCAATTACTACTTTTTTAGATGCTTTTCCGAACTTTTCATCAACTAACATTAATTTTAACTCTTTTTTTGCTTCATTAATATCATCTATTATCAAAACTCCTTTCCCTGCAGCTAGACCGTCAGCTTTTAACACATAGGGTGCATTCATTGTTTCCAAAAACTCAAATGCCTGATCTAAATTAGAGGATGTGAATTCTGAATATTTAGCCGTTGGGATTTTATATTTCATCATAAATTTTTTTGCAAAAGACTTACTTCCCTCCAATTTAGCTGCTTTACTATCAGGACCAATCAAAATTACTTTACATAATAAGCTGTCCCCATCAAAATACTCTTTTATACCCTCAACTAAGGGAGCTTCTGGACCAACAATAACCATTTCTATATGATTTTTAATTACAGCATCCTTAATAGATTCAAAATCTAAAACAGAAATTCCTAAGTTTTCAGCTATTGCTGCTGTTCCAGCATTTCCAGGTGAAACATATAGTTTGCTACATTTAGAGCTTTGAGCTAATTTCCAACATAGAGTATGTTCTCTTCCTCCAGATCCAAGAATTAAAATATTCATATTTTTATTAGGTTTTACTTATTTTTAAAAAACTGATCAATACTTTCTATTAATTTTTTTTTAATCTTTCTATGATTCTTTTTTGGTTTTACATCTACCAAAGATAAAGTGTTTAAATCTTCTGATTTACAACAATAAAAATAATCTGATATTCCTTTCAAACGACTTTGATGATTAATATGTTCAAGTCCATCTTTAAGGAAAATTACTTTAGTACCATATGCTATTGCAGGAAGTGCAACATGTAATCTTGACGTAATAACCAACTTTGACTTTGCTATTAGGTTCAATTGTTCGTTTGCTAATAAATTTCTTTGTTTGTCAACATTTTTATACAAGTCAATAATTTGAGATTTGTAAGTAACTTTAGAAAATCCCTTATTAAGGATGAAATCATCTAGTCTTTTTTTAGATCTATTATATTTGAAAAACTTATATGGATATTTGATAAGTTCATTAAATAAATTTTTTATATCGATTTTAGGCTTCAGTCTGTCAAGTGCACCTATTATTAGAACCCCTTCTTTTTTAAAATCTTTTTTTTTATTTCTTAAGGTTAAAGTCAAACAACCAGAAAAATACGAATTGATTCCTTTTTTTTGTAGTAGATTCTGGGTATACATGTCTCTACAACCAATTGGTTCATGTTTTTGAAAATACTCTAACCCTTTCTTTGATAAAAGATTATCTTTTGCAATTGGATTTATGTGAAAGGAAATAAAAAAGGGGGTTATTTTATCGCTTGGTGGCCAATTCTTTGAATTTTGCATAAACCATCCATTCATAATTAAATAAACATTTGGTCCATTGTAAATGTGAAGGTTTTCTCTATCCAATCCAATGGAGTCTTCACCAATTATTTCTTTTGTGGCTATACTTTGAATATAGTCACCTAGATTATTTGACTTAGGATAAGAAAGAAATGCTTTTTTATTACTCATAGCTTTAGACATGTCTTAACTTATCAATTCTTTTTTCCTCACTAAAAAGACTCATAATTCGTTTACGGGCTAATAAGCTATTAATTTTTTTATTGGTCCTTAAAAAGGATGCTATTTTTTCAATTTCATTTATTCCATTAAATAAAAGTCCTGTTTTACCAATTGCATTTGGAATACCAAAAACTTTATTCCCGATAGGTATACACTCGCATAGCATGGCTTCACATAAAGCATTCGGCAGGCCTTCAAGCCTTGAGGGTTGAAAATAATATTGGGCCTCAGAATAAAAATCTCTTAATTGTAACTTATTTTTAGACTCTATAAGCTCAACGTTTCTAGGTTTTTCATAAGGATCAATCATACTGTTTTTTTTCAAGCCCACAATTCTAAATTGAAACTCTGGAATTTTTTTAGCAAGATCAAATATCAAAGGAATTCCTTTAATTTCAAATACTCTATTGTGATCAATATTAGCCACAGTCAATATTGTTTTAGGTTTTTTTTCTTTTGTTCTTTTCCAAAACAAAGAAGAATATGCAGTTGGAATAATTTGGATTTTATTTTTGATCTCTGGAATCCAATTAATAAGTCCTGACTTTATTTTATTTTGCTTATAAGCAACATTACACCCTTTATAAAGTGATCTATCAACCACCCAAACTTCAGATGATAAGTAATAGTTTAATTTGACTATGCTTTGTCTTAAGCCCTTTTTTAAAAAAACACCGTGCCCAAGCTTAGGATCGGAAATTGCATCATATCCTCCAACAATTATAATACTTTTTACTGAAAAAAATTTAGAAAAAACTAATGGTATAAACGAATGATAGTCACTAAACCAAATAAAAACTGAATCTAACTTTGGAAATAATACTATGCTTTTAAATACCTCATTAATTCTATTAAATAAAAACTTAAAGATACTTTTTAAAGGTGCAGATTCTATTTTGAAAACCCTATGACCAATGTTCTTTAGATAATTTATATCTTTAGTAACAAATGTTCTTGGTAAAGAGTAAACTACACAGGTATTCTTTTTTTTATTCATTTTTAATCTTTAGGTTATCTGCAATCTTTCTGTCATTACTTAGCCTTGGCACCTTATTTTGCCCTCCTAATTTTCCTATTTTTTTCATATAGGCTTCAAAACCATTGTCTTCTACAATCGAAACCAATAAGGGTCTTAAGACTTTACCATTTATTAAGTCCTCGTAGTAAATATTTTGACTTCTCATTTCAAAATCAAGTTTATCTGAAAACTTATTTATATCCTTTGGGGGTGTTTTAAAATCAATTAACCACTCATGATAGGGTAATCCGGAAGGTGGATTAACTTGAGGTGCAACTGTAAATTCTCTAATTTGAATTGGAGTTAAATCAATCACTTTTTTTAATGCTGTTTCAACCTCTTTTCCTATTACATGTTCTCCAAAAGCTGAAATAAAATGTTTAATTCTTCCAGTAACAACTAATCTATATGGTCTCTTGGATACAAAACGAACAGTATCTCCAATATTATACGACCATAACCCAGCATTTGATGATATTATAATAACATAATTTATACCTAATTCAACATCCTTTATTGATAATCTCCTTGCATCTTCATCAAAAAACTTGTCTGCGTCTATAAATTCATAAAATATGCCACAGTTCAATAATAAAAGCAACCCCTCCTCGTTTAAATTATCTTGATATGCAAAAAACCCTTCCGAGGCAGGATAAAGCTCTATTGAGTCGACTGTTTTTCCAATCATATTTTTAAACATAGTTTTATAAGGTTCAAAATTAACTCCACCATGAATAAACAATGAAAAGTTTGGAAAAACTTTAATTATACTTTTATTAGTTTTGGCTTTAATTTTTTCAAAATACATTTGAACCCATGACGGAATACCTCCAATTACTGTCATATTTTCATTTACAGTTTCAGAAACAATTGAATCAACTTTTTTTTCCCAATCTTCAATGCAATTTGTTTTCCAGCTTGGCATTCTGTTTTTTAATAAATAAGAAGGTACATGATGGGCTACAATTCCTGACAATCTTCCCAAATAAATACCATTTAAATTTTCAAGTACTGGTGATCCTTGAATAAATATTTGTTTTCCTTGAATAAAATCAACATTTCCTGTTTTGTCAATATAATTTAAAATGGCATTTCTCGCAGACAATATGTGGTTAGGCAAAGAGTCCTTTGTAATTGGTATATGTTTTACTCCTGAGGTGGTTCCGCTTGTTTTGGCAAGATATATTGGTTTTCCTGGCCAAAGTATATCTTTATTTCCTTTTAAAGTTTTGTTTATGTAAGGCTTAATTTTTTCGTAGTCATGTATTGGTACTTTTAACTTAAAATCGTCATAGTTTTTTATAGATTTAAAATCATGATCTTTTCCAAAATTTGTATTTCTTGCTGTTAGTATCAAATTTTTAAATACATTTTGTTG
>MDSV01019221.1_pt1 | contig 33236 bp, 29 predicted proteins | sample 810851 | NCBI WGS metagenome assembly MDSV01 (sample SAMN05326640, study PRJNA326480) | marine metagenome | isolation source: seawater | place: Atlantic Ocean: North East | collected 2012 | reverse complement strand
CTATTTCAGGTATTTTTCCACCATTGACCGAGCAAGAATGGCAGCAAGAATTTGCTTCTTATCAAAATAGTCCTGAGTTTAAGCTTATTAACCATGATATGGACTTGGATGGGTTTAAGGGAATTTTCTGGCTAGAGTTTATTCATCGTCTGGCAGGGCGTTTGGTAGGCGTAATATTTTTTCTTCCTTGGCTTTATTTTACCGCGACTAAAAAAATCAAGACAAGCTTTTCTTTAAGATTGTTGGGTATATTTGCTCTTGGAGGATTACAAGGGTTAGTGGGCTGGTATATGGTAAAAAGTGGCCTCAATGAAGTGCCCAATGTTAGCCATTATTGGCTTGCAGGGCACCTTATTTTTGCGTGTCTACTATTTGCGGCTCTATTGTGGAGTGCTTTGTCGGTAAAATATTGTGGTAAGCGATTGTTAGCCGCGCAGCCTAATGCTATCATAGCGGTGCGTGCTATGGCTGCATTGGTGTTGGTGCAGATTATGTTTGGTGGTTGGGTAGCTGGTTTAGATGCTGGGTTGGTGTATAATACATTCCCTGACATGAATGGTTATTTTGTCCCGTCAGATGCTTTTGAGGGGACGCTTACGGCAAACCATGCATTTGTTCAGTTTATCCACCGTATAACAGCATTTGCAGTGGTGGCGCTGGCGTGGTATTTATATGCCTCTATTGGAAGTGGAGAGACTAAAGTACTTGGGCTGGCGGTATTGGTTCAATTTGCTCTTGGCGTGGCAACATTATTGTATCAAGTGCCAATTGGTCTTGCATCGCTTCACCAGGTGATGGCCGTGATAATATTTGCTATTGTGGTTGATATGAACTATAAGGTTGTCAAATCAGCTGGATCCCACTCATAGTATCTTGTTATTCCATGATTAATTACGATCAATTTTTTGTTAATGCTGTCGATAAAGTCAAAGAAGAAGGGCGGTATCGTCAATTTACGGATCTTGCCCGTCAAGCCGGTGCATTTCCGGCAGCAGTGAACCACTCTGATCAAGCGCAAAAAGAAGTGGTGATTTGGTGTAGTAATGATTATTTGGGTATGGGGCAACATGAAGATGTGATTGCTGCTGCTCGCACTGCTATGCAAACAATGGGAATGGGTGCAGGTGGTACACGTAATATAGCTGGAAATAATCATGCTGTTGTGGAGCTTGAACGAGAACTGGCAAGTTTACATGGTAAAGAAAAAGCTTTAGCCTTTGTTTGTGGTTATGTTGCTAACGAGGCAACACTCAGTACGTTATCGTTGATCATTCCAGATTGTGTTGTGTTTTCCGATCAGTTGAACCATGCATCAATGATTCAAGGTATTAGAGCAGGAAAGGCAGAGCGATATATTTTTAAACATAATAATGTTGAGCATTTAGAGTCACTCTTAAAGTCGGTGGATATTGACCGACCAAAAATGATTGCCTTTGAGTCAGTATATTCAATGGATGGTGATATTGCTCCGATAAAAGAAATTTGTGATTTAGCAGATAAGTATAATGCTATTACTTATATTGATGAAGTACATGCTGTTGGTATGTATGGGCCACACGGTGCTGGTATATGTGAACAACAAGGATTAATGGATCGTGTTACTATTATTCAGGGCACATTAGCCAAAGCATATGGTGGAATGGGAGGGTATATTGCTGCAAACGCTCAGCTTATTGACGCGATTAGAAGTTATGCGCCTGGTTTTATTTTTACGACGGCATTGCCTCCATCAGTGGCAGCAGGTGCTCTTGCGAGTGTTCAGCATTTGCGTGCATCGGATGTTGAACGCAAAGGTCAACAAGAGCGAGTGTCGCGTTTAAAGTCAATGTTACGTCAATGCCAAATTCCGTTTTTGGATAACAATACGCATATTGTTCCTGTGATGGTGAGGGATCCAAATTTATGTCGACAGGCGTCCGAAATATTGATGGAAGAATTTAATATTTTTGTGCAGCATATCAATTTTCCTACTGTACCTAAAGGAACAGAGCGCTTGCGCATTACCCCAACTCCGCTTCATACTGATGAAATGATGGAAAAGCTAGTTGATGCGCTTATTGAGGTGTTTGATCGGTTGCAGATTAACAAGCAGTCGTTACAATCGTCTGAATCAGCGTAGATTTTGGGTTTTTTTACTTGCATATTAGGGCGATAACTGTTAAACGTGCTGCCCTTAATTTATTTCACATGCATCTTAAGTATAGCTGATTTGCCGTTGGTGCCTTTGTAGAGGGTTTGGTAGTATTGGTTGAGATGCAGAAGACACAACCAAAATTGGAGTAAAATTCATGTCTGCATTACCAAAATTTACAATAAAAGAATTACTTGAAGCTGGCGTTCACTACGGCCATAAGACCATGCGCTGGAATCCACGTATGGCACCTTACTTGTTTGGTAGCCGTAATGGTGTTCATATTATTGACCTTCAACAAACGGCACCTATGCTTCATCGTGCCTTAAGTGTTGTATATGAAGTAGTGAAAAATAATGGACGTGTTTTGTTTGTAGGAACTAAGCGTCAAGCATCCGAGATTATTGCTGGTGAAGCAAATCGTTGTGGCCAATATTATGTTAACCACCGTTGGTTAGGTGGTATGCTTACAAATTGGCAAACTGTTTCAAAGTCCATTAAAACACTACGCGATATTCAAGAGCAGCTTTCGGGTGATATGATTGGTCTTACTAAAAAAGAAGTTCTTGGTCTAAGCCGTCAACAAGAAAAACTAGAGCGTTCTTTAGGCGGTATTATGGATATGGGCGGTAAGCCAGATTTGTTGTTTGTAGTAGACACAAACCGCGAGTCGCTTGCGATGGCTGAAGCTAAAAAACTTGGCATTCCTGTGATTGCAGTAGTAGATAGCAATTCAAATCCTGAAGGTGTTGACTTTCCAATTCCTGGTAATGACGATGCTTCTCGTGCTATTGAGCTTTATTGTCGTTTAATTGCAGATACTGTGATTTCGGGTATCGAGAAAGGCATGGCAGCTTCTGGTGTTGATTTGGGTGCTTCTCAAAAACTTCCTGCTTCTGCTAAGTCAAAGGCATCTAAAACAGAGTCTAAAAAGGACGATAAAAAAGAAGAAGCTCCTAAAAAACAAGCTGCTAAGAAGTCTGATGCAAAAGAAGAAAAGCCAGCTAAAAAAACAGCAGCCAAAAAAGATGATGATGCAAAAGCCGATAAAAAAGAAGCTTCCTAAGCTCCTTTTAGCTTTTTGCTAACTATGATTAATATAAACATATCAATAAAGGATACGTGTTATGGGTATTTCTACAGCAGATATTAAACAACTTCGTGAAAAAACAGGCGCTGGCATGATGGATTGCAAAAAAGCGCTTTCAGAAAATGATGGTGATATGGAGCAAGCAATTGACTGGCTTCGTACGAAAGGTCTTTCTGCTGCGGCTAAAAAATCTGGCCGTGTGGCAGCTGAGGGTCTTATTGCACTTGCGGCGAATGATACTCAAGGTGCTCTTATTGAATTGAATTCTGAGACGGACTTTGTTGCCAAGAATGATAAATTCCAACTTCTTGCTAAAAATATAGCAGGTGCAGCGCTTGAGCAACAAGCTGCGGATGTTGAAGCTCTTAAAGAAGTTACTTACCCTGGTGGTGATAAATCAATTGCTGACGAGGTGGTTGAGCATGTAGGCGTTATTGGTGAAAACCTTCAACTTCGTCGCAGTGCTTTTATAGAAGGCGATATTGTTGTACCTTATATCCATAATTCTGTGGCTGATGGCTTAGGAAAGATTGGTGTATTGGTTGCGCTTTCTACTTCAGGTGATGCAGATAAAGCACGTGATTTGGGTAAACAAATTGCGATGCATGTAGCGGCTGCGCGTCCAGAATCTTTAGATGTGGATGGTCTTGACCAAGAATTAGTGAATCGTGAAAAAGAAGTTTTAACCGAGCAAGCACGTGAATCTGGCAAACCAGATAATGTGATTGAAAAAATGATAGAGGGCCGTATTCGTAAGTTTTATGCTGAAGTGGTACTTCTTGAGCAAGCCTTTGTTATTGATGGTAAGACACCTGTTAAGCAAATACTTGCCGATGCTGCAAAAGAAATTGGTGGTGATGTCACCATTTCTGGTTATGCGCGTTTACAACTTGGTGAAGGTGTTGAGAAAAAAGAAGAAGATTTTGCTGCTGAAGTTGCAAAGGCTGCAAACGGCTAAGCATCTTTTTTAAATATAATGATTGAAGAAGGAGTATCTGTGAAGGGTACTCCTTTTTTATTGCTCTTATGGTGTGGTTTATAGGAGGTGTTGTGGTGCTTGAGGTAGTGGGTACGCCATTGGTTGAGTGACGTGGTGTTGTGGGTAGTAAGCAGGGACACTCATGCCCTGAGCGGCGGCATGTAAAGCCAGAGTATGTTGTTGTTGCAAAAGTGCATATAAGAATGGTGACGGTGGAAAGACTGCCTGAGGTTGTGGTATTGGCAGTCTGCTATGATAATATGCATTTGGTGGTTGCTGTGCAGACGCAGCTGCTGGCATTGCCTGAGTAGCTCTAGGTGTAGCTGGTGTGAGTGCTTGCCATGGTTGACTGAGTAATGAAGTAGAACTTGTTTGTACTAAAGTTGCTGCGATAGAGCCAGGAGCTATCGATGATGATTGCTGCTGCTGCATGCTACGTGATAGACTCATACTCATGGATGGAGATGAATGGCTAGTTGATGAAAGCTGTTGTGGTTGTTTTTCATCAATATGCTCTGCATTACATATTCTGATTAATTCAGATTTGAACGTTTGGTCATAGTTTTCTTGCGGAATTTTAAAAGAAATAGAGGATTCTCTGGGGTTGTGCTTAATGATAACATTATGAGTATGGGCGAGTCCTTTTAGCTTCGTGGCTAATGATATGACCTCTTTGTTATGAGCATGGTTAAATTGTAACGTTACTACAACAGAAGTGTCAGTGCCACCATCGATCTGAGCTTGGATGCGTATATTATTTATGCTAGTAGCAGAATGTTTCTTTGGTTTGTCTGGTAGTGATGATTTAGTTTTAGAAGGCAGTAATGGTGGGGGCTGTATAGCGGCTAGTTGTTCTTCGGAGTAATCTGCTGGTGTTAATAAGTCAGCTGCTAACTTTTCTAACTTTTTTGCATTGCGTACTTCCTTATCATATTGTTCAGTACTAGAGTGAACCTTTCCCTGAATAAACTTCTCAACAAAAGCAACTATTTTTTCTGCTTTAGCTTTGTCTGGTGTAGAAAATTGGTAACAATAAATTTTGTCGTTATCTGGATCAAGACCATAAAGTTTATCACTTCCATTCGGATTAATTCTATCTACTTTAATTGTTTCTGCAATAAACGCGCATGCCTCACCAATATGATTGTTAGCATACCAATATTTTGTTCCACTGCGACTAGTACGTGACCTGACTTCAGTGTTAGGAAAGTTTAGGACGATTAAATAACCATCTTCTTTTTGTATAAATCGCACGTTAGTGAGTTTACGTAATCCGCTCTTAATATTGGTTATGTTATGTGGCATAATCAATTTTCTATTATTTTTTTAATATTAATATACAAAAATAGCATTATTAGTAAATGGGCGTACAGTCAAGGATAATAATACTTAACAAATCATTGCAATTGGGGTATGAATGCATCGCGCATCTGTTAACTGTGTAAATGTATGTAAGTGATAACTCTATGCAATATAACCGAATTTTACTTAAGCTCTCTGGTGAAGCATTAATGGGCGATCAGTCTTATGGGCATAATTTGGAAGCCATAGAGCGGATTTGTAAAGATATCAAAAAAGTACATGAACAAGGTACGCAGGTATGTTTGGTAACTGGTGGAGGTAACATATACAGAGGTATGTCTGCCGCTGCTGAAGGAATGGAGCGTGCCAGTGCTGATTATATGGGCATGCTTGCAACTGTTATGAATGCATTAGCAATTCAGAATGTACTTGATAAGCTGGATGTTCAAAGTCGTGTTCAGTCGGCTATTCCTATGATGACTATATGTGAGTCTTATATTCGCAGGCGTGCGGTACGACACATGGAAAAAGGTAGGGTGGTGATTTTTGCTGCCGGTACCGGTAATCCATTCTTTACAACCGACACTGCAGCAGCACTGAGAGCAGTTGAAATGAATTGTGATGCCTTGTTTAAAGGTACCCAAGTAGATGGGGTTTATTCTGCAGATCCTCGGAAGCATAAAGATGCCAAGCGTTTTGATACGTTATCCTATAAACAAGTGCTGACAGACGATCTTAATGTGATGGATGCATCGGCTATTTCGTTGGCGCGTGAAAATAACATACCCATTGTGGTGTTTTCGATTCACACAGAGGGTGCATTTGCTAAGGCTGCAAACGGTGAAGGAACATTCACACGTATTGCAGCGTAAATTAATTATAAGTATATAAAGAGGTATATCATGCCACAGGCATTATTAAAAGATTTAGAGCGTCGTATGGAGGGTGCTGTTGCTGCCTTTCATAATGATTTAAAAGGTTTGCGTACAGGGCGTGCTAATACAGCGTTGCTTGATAATATTGCAGTTGATGTTTATGGAAGTAAGATGCCGCTTAATCAGGTTGCAACCGTGAGTGTGCCAGAGGCGCGTATGATCAGTGTGCAAGTATGGGACCAAGGTAATGCATCTGCTGTGGAAAAAGCAATTGCGAATGCTAATCTTGGACTAAATCCTATTGCAGATGGTGGTTTGATTCGTGTGCCTTTGCCAGATTTAAGTGAAGAGCGTCGTAAGGAACTTGTTAAAATAGCGCATCAATATGCCGAAAAATCAAAAGTTGCTATCCGCAATGTTAGGCGTGATGGTATGGATGGTCTTAAAAAGATGGAAAAAGACGGCGATATTTCTCAGGACGAACAAAAGGGTTACTCGGATGATATTCAGAAGCTAACCGATGATTTTGTGAAGCAAGTTGACGAAGCAGCCACAACCAAAGAAAAAGATATCTTGGAAGGTTAGAGGTAACTAGGCGTGCCGAAAGTTTCTTTGCCATTATCACGACAAGGGGAACATAAGGGCACAGATCCTAAGCACGTAGCTATTATTATGGATGGTAATGGTAGGTGGGCAGCAAAGCGAGGGCTTCCTAGAACTTTGGGGCATAAGAAGGGCGCTACTGCAGTTAAACATACCATTGAGGCGTGTATTGAAATTGGTATTGCTCATCTTACGTTATATGCATTTTCAACAGAAAATTGGCAACGTGATGAAAATGAAGTGGGCCAGTTAATGGCATTGTTGCGTTATTATCTTGAGCAAGAGCTAGATAGTTTGCATAAAAATGGTATTTGCCTACATATTATTGGTGATCGATCTAAGCTGGATAATGACATTGTTAAAAAAATTGAAGATGCGGAACTGCTGACTGCGCGAAATACAGTACTTCATTTACATGTGGCATTAAGTTATGGCAGCAGACAAGAAATGGCACAAGCGACAGCAAGCATTGCTTTGGATGTCAAAGAGGGTAAGTTATCGGTTGACGCGATTAATGCAGATGTGTTTTCAAAGTACATGTATACGCAAAATATACCGGATCCTGATTTGCTTATTCGTACCGGTGGGGAGCAACGGTTGAGTAATTTTTTGTTGTGGCAAATGGCCTATACAGAGTTGTTATTTTTGGATATACTATGGCCAGACTTTAAGCCAGAGCATCTTCATGATGCTGCGGCTCAATTTAGGACACGGGAGCGCCGCTATGGAACTTAATGATCAACTTAAAAAACGTCTTTTGGCTGCAGCTGTGATGATTCCAGTTGCATTATTGGTTATTTGGGTTGGTGGATCGCTCTTTAATTTTATGCTGTTAGCAGTTGCTGTGTTAATGGCATTTGAGTGGCATGATATGCTAGAAAAAATGCCTTTACCAACAAACTTAGACGAGCCATCGGCTGCAAAACGCAAGCAGTTTTTTCTGTTAGTTGGAGCAGGTTATATTACTTTGGGTATTGGTAGTATGATTATTGTACGTGGTTTTGAAGAAGGATTCCAGGCCGTACTTGGAATGTGCTTGGTTGTGTGGGCCACTGACACAGCTGCCTATTTTGTGGGTTCTTCACTCAAAGGGCCTAAATTAATACCTCAAATAAGTCCCAACAAAACATGGTCTGGATTAATTGGCGGAATGATTGCAGCAGGACTAGTGAATGTGATTCTCGGGTTTTTTGTGGGAACACACGGTATGGTTTCAATGTTCTTTGGTGGGATGTCATTGGCAATTATTGCGCAAATAGGTGATGTGGGCGAATCGTGGTTTAAGCGTATGTGTGGCGTTAAAGATAGTGGCACTATTATTCCTGGTCACGGTGGTTTGTTAGATAGGCTTGATGGTTTGATGTTGGTTGCACCTAGTGTGGTGTTGGGTACTTTCTTTACGGGGGGAACACCGTGGTCATAAATAAGGAAGAAGGTAAGAAAGTCAGTATTTTAGGTGTTACAGGAACAATAGGGCAATATACAGCTGATGTTATTCAGTCATCTGACCAACCCTTTGATGTGAAAGTTGTAAGTGCGTGTTATGATGTAAAAGGGCTTGCACATGCTGCTATGAACCTTCATGCTGATCATGCTGTGATTGCCGATGATACATTGCTTGATGAGCTAAACCATTTACTTGCCGGTACAAATATTAACGTTAGTGCAGGAAAGCAGGCTTTGCTTGATGCATGTACGATACCATGTGATGTTGCAATGTGTGCCATATCCGGTGCGGTAGCGCTAGAGCCTCTAATGAATGTGATTAAGCAAGGAAACACAATCGCGCTTGCTAACAAAGAGGCGATGGTTTGTGCTGGAAGCTTTATTAAACAGGCCGCTAAAATTTCAGGTAGTACTATATTACCTGTGGATTCCGAGCATAACGCAATTTTCCAGCTATTAGATGGGCGTATTTCACCAATTACAAAACTTACATTAACAGCATCGGGTGGTCCTTTTAGAGGGTTTAGCCGTGAACGGCTGTTGTCAGTAAGTGCTACTGATGCTTTAAAACATCCCAATTGGTCGATGGGGCAAGGTATTACTATTGATAGTGCTACATTGATGAATAAAGGTTTGGAGGTGATTGAGGCGTATCACTTCTTTAATGTGACTGCGGAGCAAATAGATGTACTTGTTCATCCGCAGTCGGTTATTCATGGCTTGATACATTATGCCGATGGCAGTGTGATGGCTGGCTTAAGTTCTCCGGATATGAGAGTGCCTATAGCACACACGTTAAGCTGGCCGAGTAGGGGGGCTAGTAACCATCAGGAACTTGATTTATTAGCACTGGCAAAATTGGAATTTGAACCAGTAGATCATGAAAATTTCCCAGCACTCAAGCTTGCTTTTGAGACGTTAAAAGAGCCAGATATACTACCACTTATATATAATACCGCCAATGAAGTTGCTAGGGATGCGTTTATTGCAGGAAGAATTGGCTTTTTAGATGTAACGCGTGTTGTTAGTGATGCTTTACATTATGCGAATATTTCTAAGCTTTCTTCGATTGATGAGATTCTGGATGTTATTCAGGAGCGTAAAAAAACAGTCGAACATATGATTGTAAGTCGTTCGGCTGCTTAAGACATAGAGCGTTTCTACATTCATTTTAAAGAAAATGAGTATTAAAGGGTGAGGTGATTTTTGATCATCAACCGCCACCGGTTTGGTCGGTAATTTCTTCTGGTTTATTACCGCCACCCTCATTTGCCTCGCGTTCTGCTTTCGCTTTTGCTGTTTTTTCGATTTCTTCCGTGGCTTTACGTGGGTCGTATGGTTCTTGCGTTGGTACTTCTGTTGGAGGAAGTAAACGCTTTGTAAACATTTTATCTTGATAGTATTTGATTTTCCTTGATTTGATTGGTGGACTTGATTCAATCAATAGAATTTGCATATCACGATCGAGGTTAATAACTTCCTGTGGAAGTAGCAATGCACGTTGGGTTACAGAAACATGCAAGCTACGTGAAGCAGGGTTTAGGTCAAAGAATTTAGGTTTGTTGGCCGATACTTGGTCTACGGTTTTATTACCAACAAGTTTAGAAATTAGTTCGGCGGTATCGTAGTTGTTCGCTGCAAAGGTGATACGGTAGGTGGAGTTGGATAAGAAAGAATTCATACCATGGTCTTCATAAATACCCTTTAGCTGCTCAGTATCTTGAATAATCAAGAATAGCCGCACATGATATCCACGAAAATAAGCAATACCAGTCATGAACTGTTCCATCTTACCAAGTGTTGGGAACTCATCCATCATAAATAATACGCCGTAATTATCGCTTTCTCCAGGGAGCTTACGACTCAAGAATTCAGTGGCTTGTTGGTAAAATACTTGAAGAAGCGGTTGCAGACGTTTCAAGTTATCGGGAGTTACACCAACAAAGACAGTGGTTGCTATCTCTTTGAAGGTCATAATATTAAAGTCACTGGTGGCTGTGGCGGTGTCAATCAGTGGGTTTGCCCAAAGCTCTAGTTTCGAGTTTAGTGTGGATGTTACACCAGAGCGTTCTTTATCGGCTTTTTGTAAGAATGCGGCAATATTCATGTACGATACAGGATGAATAATTTGACCAATTGTATCAAGAACTACTGCCAAATTATATACCACGTCATCACTACGCATGGTGCGAACTACTTCACCAAATGATTTGATTTTGTCCTCAGCAGCAAGAAGGTATAACACAACACCTACAAATAAACTCCGGGCTTCATTTTCCCAGAATTCTTGTTCAGGAAGAATAAGGTTAGCAATTTTTTGTACATCATCCACCATTTGTCCTGGTTTTTTACTAACCCAATCAATTGGATTGTAGCAATGACTAATACCGTCAGGGTCTGCAGGATTCCAGACATAGGTTTTTTGGTTTAGTTTATTAAAACGATAGCCACTAGTTAGTTCATAGTTTTCCAGTTTGATGTCATGTACCACAACCGAATCAGGCCAAAATAAGAGGTTGGGAATAACAAATCCCACACCTTTACCCGAACCGGTTGGTGCAAATAAAAGCGAATGCTGAAAACCATCAGCGATGAGAAGCTTTCCCTTGGTGTCGCGCCCCAAAAGCATGCCACGCTTTGCGCGTAAACCTGCTTTCTCGATGTCTTTTTCGTTAGCCCAGGCAGCGTCACCGTGAATAGACTCTTCTTTGGTGAACGGACGCCAGTCCATGATTGGCGCACGAAATATGAAGAACAATATGGTTAATACTATTGGAGGTATAAACGTTGAGCCAAATAATTTAAGTACAAAAAAGCGATTTGACGTTAAGGTGAATTCGTGTTTCCACCATACTTCCCAGTAATAGAAAAAATTTCGCCAAAAATAGGCGATATCGTCTACCAGTTCACCGGTTAGGGTTATTTTGGATGATTCAGGGATAATCATTGTGACCAAGACAGCCGATATTTGAGCACAGGTAGCAAGAACAGCAATGACGATAAGCGAAATAACAACAAAATTCCGACAAAACCGTACGAGATCTTCCATGATAGGGGCCCTTGATCGAGTATTTTAGCGTCTGTTAAAATATATCTCGGAGATATACCGTTTACCTTTGGCTGCACGCTTTAGCTGAACAACTACATCAACTACTTCTTTAATATAGTCTTTAATTTCAGCCGGTGGCATACCTAAGCCAGCCTGCATTACCATTAGTTTTAATTGCTCCAGTGCCATGGCAGGTGTGTCTGCGTGCAATGTAGAAATAGATCCGGGGTGACCGGTATTAATTGCGCGCAAGAAACTAAATGCCTCAGCTCCACGAAGCTCTCCTACGATAATACGATCTGGACGTAAACGCAAGCATGCTTCAATAAGATCTTGGGTTGATACATTGGCTCGACCCTGACCACCCTTGGATGCAAGCAGATGTAAATGATTTGGATGGTCATTTAGAATGATCTCACGTGCGTCTTCTGCAGTAATTAGTCTTTCTTCATGAGGAATTGCTCTAAGAGCAGCATTTGTAAAGGTTGTTTTACCAGTTGATGTACCACCACTAATAATAATATTTTTCTTATAAAGAATGGCTTTGTAGAGAAATGCTTTAATTTCTTTTTTATCGAGAAGTTCAGCTAATTCAGCATCATGAGGATTTTCAACTTCATCCACAGCCGTACTGTCAAAGGCTCCCATTTTGTCATAATCTTCTAAATCCCAACTGATTGTGGCTCCTTTACGAATGGACATTGCAACACTGCGAGGTTCACAAACAGGAGGGAACACTATTTGAATACGGTAGCCATTTGGTAATGTTGCCGATAATAGAGGGTGTTCTTCACTAATAAACTGTTCTGTAGACTGAGCAACCAATCGTGCAAGGCCTTTTAAGTGATCAAAATTAAGTTCAGGCAATTCTTCGTGAAACATGTCTCCAAATTTTTCTACCCATGCTTCACCGGGTTTATTTATGGATATCTCACTGACGCCTTCTTCTTCAAAAATGCGTTTAAGTGGCTCTAAATAGGTTTCTAATGCGGTATGTTCCATTTACTCATGTCTCTTTTTTATGATACGATAACAGGTCAGCTTTGGTATACTAACCAGCATCTAATGTGCTTAATAAACACACATTAATGCAAGGTTTAAGTATAGGTGCCAATGCGTTAATGAATAGTTAATTGATCACTAAAAGGTCACCTTTGACTCCATTTTGAGGGAAAATAAGATCACGCATTACAAATATATTGATCACAGTTCCTTGGTCAACGGTAATGGTGGGGTCTGCATCCAGTAATTGTTCAGCAATTTGGTCAGCAACTTCGTTCAGGTCGCGCACTGCATCAAGTACGGCAAAGTCGGTTGGTGTTCCGGTTTGGCTTGTGGAGGAGTCGCCTGAAGAATTAGTTGATGAGGTAGTGTTAAGGCCTTGGGATGTTTCAACTTTGTCAATTGCTATGGCTCCTCCAATGGTTAAGGCGCTTAGCAAGAATGAATTTTTGAATATCTCAAAGAATTTGTTATCAACAATACCTCGAACTCCTGCGCGGCCTAGCTGGTCTGTACCTGGAGATTCAAGTTCAATATCAATGCCGTTGGGTAATAATACTCTTTTCCATGTTATTAGCACACGTTTTTGCCCGCGTGCGACACCAGACTGATATTCACCTAGTAAACGTGAGCCTTTTGGAATAAGAATATTTCTACCGGATTCGGCGTAGATGTCACGACTTACAAGTGCACGCAACGGACCTTCAAGGTCAGTATTAATGGCAGTTTCAAGCACGGCATGAATCATTTTTCCTGCCGCAATAAGATAATCCGTGTTTGGTACCTTCATGGCAACCGAACTTTCGAAATTGGAATTTTCAAGTTCTTCGTATGTTAGTGTTCCATCAGCTCCACCAACTTGTTTGGAGTTACCCGATGGCGTTCCTCCACCATTCATGACGAGCATTTGGGCGCGTCTGCGTGATCGTTTAGCTGCTAAAAGCTCCGCAGCAGATGGACCTGTTTCAATAATAACTTGGGGTTTAGGTTCGCTTTGTGTTGGTGTTTGCGGAACAATTGCTGATGGAGGCACAACCGCTCTATTTTCTGGTCTTGTAATATCGTCAGTGATAGTAGGGGGAGCAACCACTGCTACTCTTTCTTCTTCTTCCTCCAGCTGTGGTGGAGTGATGGATGGCTCAGGAAGTAAAGGGGGTAAGACAACATCAATTTCTGGTGTTGGAAGACTGCCTGGATCAAGCAGTTCAGGATCCTCTGTGGCGTCTACAAATTCAGGTGTTTGATTGGAAATAATATTGGGCGTTTGTTTTTCTGCTGTGTCTAAAGACTGGCTTTTAGCGATATCTGCTAACTCGCTTTTTCGGGATTCCTCATCCGATTCACTAAAAAGCATAGTGTACAGGAAATATGCCGAAAAAAGGACGCCAATAACCAATATAAGCAAACTTTTAGTGGGAGTTGTTGCAATAGTAGTGCCATTACCATCAATTTCAGGACTACCTTCTTGTTCGTCAAGTGGCTCTGTTTCGATTTCTTCATCTTCTTCAATGATTAAATCATGATCAGAAGATTCCTCGTAATTTACGTCAGGGGCTTGTGGAGTTGGGCTATCTTCAAAATGATCTTCGTGATCAAGAAAATCATCATCAATTGGCCCTTGACTGGCAAGGTCGTCGATTGATCCTGCGGCTTCACCATCATCTGTGGGAAGAGAAAAGTCATTGTCGTCGATATCAAAGTCATCTTCTGGAATCGATAGATCCTCTTTATCATCATCCGTCATGAGATGTACCCTTTCGTAGGAAGTTATTGAAGTTTCTCGTTATAGACATCGACCTGGTCGTTGCCTAGCCTCAAGATAAGTTTTGGTGCTATAGCGCTGATTACAATAAACTCACCTTCACGTAAGTAACTGGCGCGTTTTTCTTTTTGGTCGGCCGTTATAGTAAAAAAGTGAGGAATTATTTCGTTGTTGTTAGCAAATTGCATGAATGTAGCATTGCCATCATCAAAGACTTTAATTGGAGCAATGCTATCGGGTCCAGATAATGTGTAATCAAAATTAAAATTATTGCGCGGTGCAGATATTACCGGAGCTTTTACAAACTGTTTTGTGTTAATACGCGGACGTGGCCTATCTAAGAAAGTATCGGGGTAAAAGAAGCGTACAACATAGACTAGTTGTTCATCTAAATGTCCGTCAGGGTCTTTAGATTCAATTTCAAAGTGGTAAGTGCGTTTGGTTGTAATGATTGTGACATTAGTATGTGCAGCTCCCTCAAGAGACTTAATAAATAAGCGTCTGCCTTCTTTAATAAACTTCCATGAGTGGCTATTACCGGGCGCAATCGTTGTAATTTCTTCATCTTTAGAAAATTCAATACTGGTCATATAGCCATAGTGGACTGTAAGACGAAAAATATCATTTTCGTTAAACACAAAGGTTTTGATTCTGCTATCACTGGTAACAGGAATATTGGCCTGAGCCGTGATTGAACCAAGCAAAAATAGCAACCAAACAAAAATGGCTATGATGCTACTAAAACTTTTCATCTTCTACCTCATAACTGATAACTCTGAAACCACGAGGATTAATATAACGATCCTCGCCAGTATATTGCATGTCCCTATATTCGTAATTAACATAGGCTACTTTTGATTCTGCTTCACGCTTTGTTTTTGATATCGTCCGACTATTATCAAATTTTGATACGTGAAGTTTTGTGTCGTAAATAGTGCGCTTAAATCTTACCTGAGCAAGGTAACTTCCAGGCCGTTCTTTGGGAGGCTCAAGATTGCTAATAGAGATAATTTTAATGGTTATTTCGCCATCTTTATTCACTAGTTTTGTAGGGCTCTCAGAACTTCTTGCTAAAAAAGAACGGTATTGCTGGTAGACGGTGTTGTCGGAGAATAAATGCACCAGCTTGTTGGAGTTATATTTAAAGGTATTTTTATGATATTCTTCGCGTGCTCGGACATATTTGACTAAGAAGTAGTGATTAATAGCATCATCTGGGGTGATTTGATATTTAAGAAAAGGTCTGACGACATTTGAAATTCCAGAGCGTTCTTCAATTTCAATCACAAATGGTTCAACCGACTTGCTGGTAGACATTTTATGAACAATGGTCACGCTAAGAAGAATGCAACCAAGAGAAATAAGTGTAATAAGGACGGCAATGTCGCGCTGAACAACAACCGTCTGATACCGATCAAAATACCAATTGGTTTTTGATTTTGGCGTAGATGATCTTAAGTTTTTTAATAAATTTCCCATAACGACATACCTTACGCTAAGACGGGCTCAAGTAATAGATAGCACTAAATGTTTTCAAGCACAATGCCATAACTTAAGACGCGAAATCCTAGTGGATTTAAAATACGATCCTGATCTGTTAGTTTATCATTTAAAAAATCAAATTCAATTGTTGCGATTTTATAATATTTGGCTTTAGCAACGCCCAATTTGCTGTAGGGTGATTGAACAAAGCGCACTTGGGCCTTAAATTTTTTTGTTTGTTCATCGTAATTCATAATGTTGATGGATTCAATATTTGATCGTACCGGAAACATACCATCCATGTGGATGATATTTCCCTTTTCATAAGATCTGTTTTTAGGATTAGGATCCCGGTGATAATTTAAGTAGCTAAAAAAGTAATTAAATACCCATGGTGCTGACATAGAACGCACTACCTGGAAATATTTATAACGATAATCGCTGGGAAAAAATTGTTCCCTGGCGAGCATGTACCGTTTGATAAGATAATTTTGTACCACAGGATCGTGTGAATATTTTTCCCGGGATACTTCGTGAACCACTTTTGTAGTGCCTGAGCGGTTGTCTATTTGAATGACAAAAGGGTTGAGCTCTTTGGTGGTCGAAACATCATAAACACGAGTTAGATTGATGAGAATACTTACAAAAGCAGCCAACATCATTAAATAAATGACGTTACGCTGAAAAACCACCGACGAAAATGCCTTGCCGAAGAAACGTCGTTCTTCTTGCAACGTCAAACGGTTCGGAACATCTTTGCTAGGAGATGTTTGCAATAGTTTTTTTAATTTCAAGCGTTACCTGCTTATACTGCTTTAAGGGTTATGCCAGCATGTCCTTTATACTAAAACATTACGATGGTAACCACAAGTGGAATGTGTGATTCTCGAGGTGTGCGCAAATGAGTGCAGGGGTTGTGCTAGTGTTGGCACAAATTGGTCTGTGCGGTATGGTCGTCAAGTGCTATATAATTATCTTTGACGTTAAATAGCTGGTAATGCCACCATTCATTTCTGAAAAAGTCCCAGCCAGCCGTAGTCATAATGCCCATTAATAAGCAACGATTTGTAATTGCTTCTTGGCTTACAGATAAATTACCGTGGTGAGCAATGGTTTCAAAATCATCAAATGGTGTACCCATATCAAGTTCATGGTTGTTACTGTCGATTAAAGTGAGGTCAACAGCTACCCCCCGGCAGTGAGGAATACTACCACGTTCTGGGTGCGACACGTAATTGTCGTTTGGGGTGTGATGCCACAAAGCCCATTGTGCTTCGAGTGGCCTGAATGCATCAAAAATTTTAAACCGATAGCCCATTGAATGGGCTATTGAAATAGCAATCTGAAGGTGTTTTTCAGCATCTTTATGTAAAAAACATGCTGATTTGGTATAAATTGGCTTGCCAGTAAAGTTTTTATCGCTAGCATAGGCCAAGTCAATGATTACGGGATGAGTTTGTTCTGTAATTTCAATGAGATTTTCGTGAGCCATAATAATTAAAATCATGTGTTATAACTAATGGACGTACCGTTGCCAACAATGCTTGCTATTGATACTTCTTGTGGACAATGCTCTGTTGCATTGTCTGTTGGTGGCGATGTTAGCGTGCTATTAGTAGATGATCAACCCTCAAAACAGGCAGAGTTGTTGTTTGTGCTTATTGAAGAAGCATTAATGCAACAAAATATGACCTATCATGACATAGACAAGTTGGTAGTTATTGTTGGACCAGGAAGTTTCACAGGTGTGCGTATCGCGATTGCTGCTATTCAAGGGATATCCCTTGTTACAAATTTGCCTGTGATTCCAGTGAGTTCGTGTCATGCAATTGCTTGGCAATATCATAAACAAACCAATGAACCTGGTCCCTATGCAGTGATTAATGACGCTAAAAGAGGGCAGGTTAGTGTTCAGCTTATGGATGATCGTTTGTTACCATCATCTCAAGTGGAGTTGTATGATGTCAGTCATTTTGAAGAAAAACGGTTAAGTTTAAAAGGGTATCGCTTCATTGGTAGTGGTGTAGTCTGTGTTGCCAATGATTGTGATGATGCATCGGTTAATATTTGTGCTGATGCTGCGGGTGCAATATATGCAGCACTTTCATTAATACAGACCAATAATATAGCTGTTGATAACCAATTATTAACGCCTCTTTATACAAGGCCTCCTGATGCTATTAAAAAATAGCACATAAAAACAGAATGTTATATAAATCCCGGATGTTTTTATTATAGTTTTTTATATCTATTAACCTTTTGGTAAGGAATTCTTGCTATTCTTAAATTTAAGACAACAGTTAGGTATAAATCAGCCTAATTGGTTAAGGATAGGAGACAATCATGGGACAATTTGACGGATTCATTCCTTGGAGAAAAATCAATAATAAAGAATTATCATTAAATGATTTTGAAGCAGATGATGATATATTCGATTTTCTTGAATCTGAGGATGTACTGTTTGAACAATCTTCTGTTGTTCGCCCCTCTATGTATCATGTTGTGATTTTGGGCGATAAAACAACTCCATCAACCTTCTTAACAGAGCTTATCATAGAGTGTTTTCATCGAAATGAAGAGCAAGCGGTTGCGATTACACGTGATGTACATCAGGACGGTAAAGGTGTTTGTGGTACGTATACGCGTGAAGTTGCGGAAACCAAAATTGAAGAGATGATAGAGTACTCTAGGACTCATAACCATACACTTAACTGCATGATGGAAAAAGGTAACAAACATGCTATCTAAGAATCTTGAGTTAAGCCTTCATAGGGCCTTAACCATTGCTCATCAGAGCACACACGAATATGCTACATTAGAGCATTTATTATTGGCACTCATCGAAGATCCAGATGCATTGTCGGTACTTAACGCATGTGGTGTTGATCTTATTTGTTTATCAGAAGATTTGAAGTCATTTATAGATAATCACCTTGGTGCTTTGATATGCAACAATAATGCAGGTGTGAAGCCTACTGCTGCATTTCAAAAAGTGATACACCGTGCTGCAGTCAATGCTCATGCTTCTGGAAGAAAATCGGTGACAGGAGCAAATGTACTGGCCGAAATGTTTGGTGAACATGATTCTCACGCAGCGTTTTATCTAAAAGAACAAGGTGTTACTTATTTGGATGTAATAGGTTATTTGTCACAAGAAAGTGCCAAAAACCAGGAATCGTCTTTTGAATCATACGATTTATTTTCGGATATGATGTCTCAGCAAGCGTCGTCTGATCCAATGCAAGATCGCATGAATGATCATATTAAGCCAATGCCATCTCCTATGGAGTCATCTGAAGAGGCAAAAGATAAAGAAAAGAGTGCCTTAGCCAATTATTGTATCAATCTAAATAAACGTGCCGAAGAAGGCAAAATTGATATATTGATTGGTCGTGAGAAAGAGATTGAGCGTACCATTGAAATATTGTGCCGTCGCACCAAGAATAATCCATTATATGTAGGGGATCCTGGTGTAGGTAAAACAGCGATGGTAGAGGGATTGGCATTAAGAATTGTGAAAAATAAAGTGCCTGAAATATTATCCAAAGCTGTGATCTTTTCGTTGGATATGGGGGCATTATTAGCTGGAACAAAATATCGTGGTGATTTTGAAGAGCGTATGAAAGCAGTCATTACTGAGATTGAAAAATTGCCATTTGCTATATTATTTATTGATGAAATTCATACAATTATTGGTGCAGGCTCAACAAATGGAGGAGCACTTGATGCTAGTAATTTGTTAAAACCAGCATTAGCGCGTGGCGGATTTAGATGTATTGGTTCAACAACGTATAAAGAATATCACAATCATTTTGAGAAAGATAAAGCACTGATAAGGCGTTTCCAAAAAATTGAAGTAGAAGAGCCACCCATTGATGCATGTATTAAAATTCTACACGGGTTAAAACCATATTATGAAGAGCATCATAATGTTAGTTACTCTAAAGAAGCTATTGAAACAGCAGTGTATCTGTCGGATCGTTATATCAATGACCGTAAGCTTCCGGATAAAGCAATTGATGTGATTGATGAAGCAGGAGCTCATCAGAAACTTCTTAGTGAAAACCAACGTGCTAGTACGATTACTACTAAAGAAATTGAAGAAATTGTGTCGCGCATGGCAAAAGTGCCAACTGAGTCGGTAGGTATTGATGAAACGGTCAAGCTACAATCCTTGGGTGAGCATCTTAAGCGTAGTATTTTTGGACAAGATGAAGCGGTTGTTCAGCTTGAGTCGGCGGTTAAAATGTCACGTGCAGGTTTACGTGATGAACGCAAACCAATTGGCTGTTATTTGTTTACTGGACCAACGGGGGTAGGGAAAACCGAACTGGCTTCTCAATTAGCACTTCACATGGACATGGAATTGGTGCGGATTGATATGTCAGAATATCTTGAGCAGCATTCAGTTGCACGACTTATTGGTGCTCCTCCAGGTTATGTAGGGTATGAACAAGCTGGACTTCTTACTGAGTCTATTGAACGTAATCCCTATTCTGTATTGCTTTTTGATGAGATCGAAAAAGCACATAAGGATGTCTATAATGTACTGCTTCAAGTAATGGATTATGGTCGTTTGACTGATAATAACGGTAAAGAATTAAACTTCAGAAACAGTATTATCATCATGACGAGTAATGCGGGTGCTGAAGAGCAAAGCAGGGCGCCCATTGGTTTTGGACGTGAAGTTCGTGAGGATGAAGATAAAGAAGCTATAAGGCGTATCTTTAGCCCTGAATTTAGAAATCGTCTTGATGCTGTTATTCCGTTTATGCCGTTAAGTGAAACGGTTGTGAAGAAAATTGTTTATAAATTTATTGATAACTTGAAGGCGCAATTAGCAGACAAGGCTGTGCATATTGATGTTACCCCAGGGGTAGTGAAATATTTGGTCTCTGAAGGTTATGATATGCACAATGGCGCTAGACCGCTTGATCGTGTGATTGAGGACCGAGTGAAACGCCCATTAGCTGATGAAATTTTATTTGGCAGATTGCAAAAAGGTGGAAAAGTTAAAGTTTCGATTAAATCGGGGGATTTAATATTTGACTACTTACCTGCAGAGAAGATAAAAGTGAAGTTGTAACAATAGCGTGTTATCATGCAAGCGGGGGAATAGGTAATGCAATCTGTAGTTTCAGCAAAACGTAAGAATGACGCCGTTATTACGGTTTCGCAGCATCCCGATGAACATCGGTTAGTGATTGATCAACTTAATCATGCTGCAGAACGTTTAACAGGATATGCGCAAGGTGATTTGGTTGATTCTGATTTGCAGCGTGTACTTCCCGATGACATTAATGAGTTTCTAGAAAGTGATTTAGATTTTGAGGATGCAGGCAGTGACCTGGCGTCGTTGTTTAGACGTATTCGGCGTTTTGAGATACTTAATCGTGATGGTAACCAAGTTCCGGTGAGCATGAAAGTGTTTTACACTATCTCGGAGGATGCAACGCACCCTAAATTTGAACTTTTGATGCGTGATGTTACGCTACTTGAGAAAATTAAAGAGTTAAAAGCGAAGGTTCAACATATTGGTGCCGGTGCACAAAGTCATGATGATACGAGTGCCGTGCTTAATAAACAAGGATTGATGGCAGACTTAGGTGTGGTCTGTGAATTTCTGCAAGGCTATGCCTTGGAAGTTAGTTTTGTTGCAATAACAGTAGATAATTTAGACGATATTGCAAGTAAGCATCAAGTGCCTGCGGACAAGATTGTTCGTTATGCGACCAGCCAAGTAGAGTCATGTTTGCGTGAGGATGATATTGTTGGGCATTTAGATCATATGCAATTTGGTGCACTTTTATTTGATTGTAGTGCCTCTGATGCCCATAATGCGATGTCCCGTGTGAAAAAATCAGTTGAAAGTCGTCCAATGCATCTTGATATGCAAGATATTGACGTACCAATTAGCTTAAGTATGGGATTTATGCAAATCAGTCCTGGTAGTAATGCACAGGGTGTGGTGCAGGCTTGTTTGGATTCGATGAATAAAGCCCGTGGTGCTGGTGGTAATCGTATCTATGAAGTTGTCGGGTAGGCTATTACCGCTTCATTATATCCATCTGTGGTATAATATCATTTCAATCTTTCCTTCATGAATAGATTCAGATAGTATCTCATAAATTCATATATTGTTTGTGAATAAAGGTGCGAGCCTTATGCGGTTTGCGCAAGCCGAGTGAGCGTTGAATGAGAAAAAATTAGAGTGGGTGTGAATATGACTCGTCCTGAGTTATTATTTCCGTTGTTTTCTGATATTAGTGTGCTTAAAGGTATAGGGCCCAAATATAAAAAATCTGTTGAGAAATTTCTTGGCAGTAGGGTTGTTGACTTATTGTTTCATATGCCCGTTGGAATGGTTGATAGGCGTAATATGCCGTCCATTGCTGATATGGTTGAAGGCCAAATTGTTACAGTTAAAGTAAAGATTCTTAACATCAAAGGAGCCACATCACGTAATCCTAAAACACCCATTAAGGTGGAATGTAGTTGTGATACAGGTTTTATAGATGTTGTTTTTTTTCATGCATGGCCAGATTTTGTACAGCGACAAATGCCCGTTGGACAAACACGTATTATTAGTGGAAAGATTGAACGTTTTGGCGATAAAGTTCAAATGATTCATCCAGATTATATTGTTTCTGAAGGGCAGGAACATACAGTACAAAAAATTGAATCTGTATATGGCCTTGCGGCGGGGATTACGCAACGTTTTTTGGGTAAACTTATTCCTCAAGCTTTGGCTAGAGTACCTGATTTACCTGAGTGGTTAGAACATCAGGTGTGCAAAGCGCACCAGTGGCCGTCATTTAAGCATGCATTAAAACATGTTCATCAGCCTTGTGATCAAGAAGATGTTAATCCTCATGGAAAAGCGCGAACACGATTAGCGTATGATGCATTTTTGGCATATCAATTATCCCTGAAAATGGCTCGTTATTATGCCAGTAAGCAAACAGGACAATCTATTCAGGGAAATGGTAGTTTAACTAGTACCTTATTGGAGAAATTACCGTTTGATTTGACTCAAGGTCAGAAGGAGGTGATTCAAGAGATTACCCACGACTTAGAAGCGCCAACCGGTATGTTACGATTACTCCAAGGAGATGTTGGAGCAGGCAAGACTATTGTTGCCCTTATTACAATGCTAAGTGCAATAGAGGCGGGTAAACAAGTTGCGCTTATGGCGCCAACTGAGGTCTTAGCAAGGCAGCACATGGCATCTATTAGTGCTATGTTAGAAGGTATGCCGGTTAGTACTGGTTTGTTGATATCTGCTATCAAAGGGAAAAAACGTAAAGAAATACTAGCACATTTGGAAAGTGGCGAATTGCAGCTAGTGATTGGTACGCATGCGTTGTTCCAGGAGTCTGTGGTTTTTTCTGACCTTGGTTTTGTTGTTATTGATGAGCAACATCGTTTTGGAGTTAATCAGCGTTTGGCTCTGGCCAATAAAGGTAAGGCGGTTGATACGCTACTGATGACAGCAACACCAATTCCTCGAACTCTAACCATGGCAATGTACGCAGATATGGATTGTTCAAGGCTTACGGATAAGCCAGCAGGAAGAAAGGAAATTGATACCAGGGTGATGTCGCTGAAGAAAGCGGAAGCATTGTATGATGGATTTGAACGTGTGATGCAGCGAGGTGAGAAAATCTATTGGATTTGTCCACTTATTGAAGAGTCTGAAAAAATTGATTTAGCTGCAGCTCAAAAGCGTTTTGAATTACTGGAAAAACGATTTGGTTCCAAGGTTGGTCTTGTTCATGGGAAGATGAAAGCAGATGAACGTGAACACATGATGACTCAGTTTAGAGATGGCCATATTGATATTTTGGTAGCCACCACAGTGGTGGAGGTTGGTGTTGATGTTGCCAATGCTACTGCAATTATTATTGAGCATGCTGAGCGATTTGGTTTGTCGCAACTGCATCAGTTACGCGGTAGGGTAGGGCGTAGTGACTTAGATTCATTTTGTGTTCTTCTTTATGAAAAACTCACCAGTGTTGCAAAAGAGCGGTTAGAAGCTATGCGGCAGTCCAATGATGGTTTTTGGCTAGCCGAAGAAGATTTGCGTCTAAGAGGTTGTGGGCAGCTTTTAGGTGTAAAGCAGTCAGGTTTGCCAGAATTTAAATTGGTTGATTGGGACGTACATCATCATTTACTTCATATGGCTAATGATGATGCAACGATGATTATCGATAAAGATCCAAAGCTTGAATCTGAGCGTGGCAAGGCGCTTAAAGTGTTATTGCATTTATTTGAATGCAAGGAGCAGATTGGTTTGTTGAAGTCAGGCTAGTACAGGCCAGTATGTGCTCCTGTGTCGGTATAGAGTAAGTTGTCTTTCTTAAAGTTTATTTTGTGTCGATGAGTCGTAAAATAGTAGATGCAGCTTCTGTGCTTGGTAGTTGTTTGGTTTTAAGTGTATCTAATGTAGCGCGCAGAGCTTGTCTTTGGGAGTTTTGTGCTTGTTCGTCGGTAAGTAGGGGAGTGAGCGCGTTTGCAAGATTATCACTGGTGCAGTCATACTGTAGGAATTCAGGAATAATTTCTTTATTTGCTACAATATTAACAATACTGGCATATTTTACTTTCACTAGTTGTTTAATGATTAAGTAGCTCACATAACTGACTTTGTAAGCTACAACCATAGGAATATTATTTTTGGCTACCTCGAGTGAACTTGTTCCTGATTTAATAAGTCCTGCATGTGCATGAGCAATGGCTTGTTCTTTATTGGTGGTGATATGAATATAGTCTAAGCTAGTGTCTATATGACCTGAAATAGTATTTTGAAGATGTTCAAATGTTGGAATCATTACATGCAATGTGGGTATAGATGCCTTTAATGCATGAAATGTTTCTTTATATATAGGCATGTGCCGATTAATTTCATTTACTCGGCTTCCTGGCATAGCCAATAAAATGGTAGCATTATTGGGGATATGGTGTTGGTCGAGAAATTCTGGTGCAGCCGGTGGTAAGTCATCTTCGAACAGCGGGTGGCCTACAAACGTAGTAGTGAGACCTTCTTTTTCAAAGTAGGGTGGTTCAAATGGAAAGAGTACCATCAGGTGATCAAAAAGCTTAGCAAATTTTTTGGCACGTCTTGGTTTATATGCCCACACAGTAGGGGCTACATAATGTACTAATGTAAAAGTACAATTGGCTTTGCGTAGTTTTTTGGCAACTGCGGTAGTAAATCCTGGTGAGTCAATGGTAATTAGGATATCGGGTTGTTGTTCTAACAAAAAGGAAACTGTTTGGTTTATATAGCCGAGAAGTTTAGGAATGTGCGGAACTATTTCAGCAAACCCCATTAATGAAAGATGATGCATGTCAAATAGGCTGGTAAAACCCTGGCGTATCATTTTTGGTCCGCCAATACCAATAAACTCAATAGAATCAGTGGTCTGTTCTTTGAGCGCGTGCATGAGTTTTGCGCCTAAATTATCCCCAGATGCTTCACCGGCAATAATGGCAATTTTCATCATAACTCGAGTCCTATGACAAACATCCCATAGGCATTGGCTTTCTCGATGACTTCTTCTTTATTGATGATGAGTGTTGATCCGGCCTGAACTGCAATACCTCGGATGCCTGCTAAGTATGCTTGTTCAATGGTATCTGGGCCAATAGTAGGAAGATCAATACGATGCTCTTGCGTTGGTTTTTTGCATTTAATTAGGATAGCTTTTGGTCCGTCTTCTTGTTGTAGGGTGCTGCAACGCTCGATTAATCGTTGGGTACCTTCTATGGCTTCAATTCCAAGTACAACTGACTGCTGAACAATCACGCTTTGTCCAATATCCAAATGCCCAAGTGTATCAATTACCTGCCGACCCAGGTCAATATCCTTAAGAGCCACCTCATCAGGGGTGATAGTGGTTAAGTGTCCTTTAGGAGCAAGTAATTTTGATACTAATTGATCCACACCAATAATTTCAAAGCCTTGGTCCTCAAAGAACGCAATAACAGTAGTAAGCAGTCCATTATCGCCTTTGGATTTGTTCTTATTGAGCCTGGTGATAAGTTTGAATCCTTTTGTATCAGGCCGTAGTGACGAGAATTTGGGACGTTGAACACTACCAATAAAAACAAGTTGTTTCACCTGGTGAGTATTTAAAAAATTGATCGCTTTACCAACTGCTGCAATATTAATAGGTTGATGAACAACTTTAGAAAATGAAGGACAAACGGTTTTATTATGGTCCAAAGATAATACCACGACGTCAATATCGCCAGAGACACAGCTAGATACTACCAACTCAGGAAGATTTCCATCGCCAGCGATAATACCTACCGGATTATTCATGGGTCCCGCTCGATTGGCTGGTGAGGTTTTTTGGTTGGCAGATAGCCCTTGATGTATTGTCGCTAATAAATTTGACAATTTCGAGCACTCCTTCATTTTCCTTAAACAAGTTATTGGCATCTTTGAGGCGTTCTTTCATAGTGCCCTCAGGAGAGAAAATAAGGCGATACGCATTACGAAGTGCATGGATGTCTTTGCGACCAAATTTACGGCGCTTCAAACCTATAAGGTTTAGTCCAACCAAGTTAGCACGTTCACCAGAGGCTTGACCATAAGGTATGACATCGCTTTCAATTCCCGACATGCCGCCAATCATAGCATGATGACCAATGCGAACAAATTGATGTATGGCAGAAAGACCGCCAAGAACCGCAAAGTCACCAACATGCACATGTCCTGCTAGGGTGGCATTATTAGCCATAATAACGTGGTCACCAACATGGCAGTCATGTGCCACATGGCAGCCTACCATTAATAGACAGTTGTTGCCTACCTTCGTCATTAACCCACCGGCTTCAGTACCTGGATTGATAGTGACATGTTCACGAATGGTAGTGTTGTCGCCAATAACTACTTGTGATACTTCGCCTTTAAATTTTAGATCTTGTGGTTTGTGGCCTATAGATGCAAAAGGAAATATTTGGCAGGATTTTCCAATTGTTGTGTGGCCTTCAATAACAATATGCGAATGAAGGGTTGTGCCATCACCAATTGAAACATGCTCACCTATTACACAGTAGGCTCCAATAGAAACATTTTTACCAAGGGTTGCACCATCTGCAATGACAGCGGTAGGGTGAATTGCTTTGGTCATATTAACTATCCATGATTTTTGCTGTAATAACGGCTTCAGCAACTTTTTGTCCGTTGACACGTCCCTCACACTGCATTTTCCATACAGAACCACGGTGTTGCAGGGCGTTAATATGTAAGTACAGACTGTCACCAGGAGTAACGGGGCGTCGGAATTTTGCGTTGGTTATGGACATAAAATAAACAATTTTTCCGTGCATTTCCTCACCTAAGGATTTAACGACTAAAATGGCACTGCTTTGGGCCATTGCTTCAATAATTAATACGCCTGGCATAACCGGTTTTCCTGGGAAGTGTCCCATAAAATGAGGCTCATTAAATGTCACGTTCTTTAGTGCTACCACGCTTTGGCGAGGGTTAAATTCTATTACTCGGTCAACAAGCAAAATAGGGTAGCGATGAGGAATTAACGAGATAATTTCTTCAATATTAATGACAATCTCGTTGTTTGTATTTGTAGTAGTTTGCTCGGTCATAGTTTTTTATAAGTTATCAAGTTACCAATCATGAAGTTTTATTTTTTTTAGGTTTTACAAGACGTTTTAAGGCCATAGCCTGTCTACGCCATTGTGCAATTGGCAATGCGGGGCTTCCTCCCACAGTTTGCCCAGACTCTATGTTTTGTGCCACACCACTTTGCGCTGCAATGGTAACCATGTCGCCAATGGTTAGATGTCCTGCAATACCGACCTGTCCACCAACAACAACATAATTTCCAAGAGTAGCGCTGCCCGCGATACCTACATGTGATACAACGACGCAGCCACGTCCAAGCCGGACATTATGCCCTATTTGGATTAAATTGTCCAATCTACAGCCATCAGAAATGATTGTGTCGTTGTTTGCACCACGATCAATGCTGCAATTGGCACCAATTTCTACATCATTTCCAATGGTTACTCCGCCTAATTGTGGAACCTTAACATGTTTTCCGTTTACAGTAGCAAAACCAAAACCATCTTGGCCAATAGATACACCAGGGTAACATCTAAAATCATCGCCAATAATGGAATGGCTGATAGTGGTATTTGCGCCAATATTTGCGTTATTACCTATTTTGACATATTGGCCAATCACTGCACCGGCGTCAATGGTGGCATGATCACCTATGACTGCATTTGCGCCAATGACCGCTGTTGGAGCAATGTAACAGTTGTTGCCAATAGTTGCTGAGGGATGAATAGTTTCGGTTTGGGATGGGCCTAAAGAGCTTGCATGAGATGGATAAAAATGATGCGCAATGGCTGCGTATGCTGCGTATGGATCTTTAGCAATGAGGAGCGTCATTGATGTAGGGGCGCTCTTAATAAATTCTTCAGAAATAATGCAGGCACTTGCATTACTTGATGCTAATTCAGATGCGTATTTTTTGTTACTTAAAAAAGTGATGGTATTGGGTGTTGCATCAGCAATGGTTGCAACATCATTGATCGATAATTGATCATTTCCTTCCAACCGGCAACTACTAATACTGGCAAGTTCTGTAATAGGAAAGGGGCCTTGATTCTGAAAAAAACTATGGTTTGGCATATATCAATGTGTGTCTATTATTCTATTAAATAAAAGCTTTTATAGAGCTAAGGCTTTTGCTTGCCAAGGGTAATAGTTGGTAGCTCTTTATTAAGTTGAGCGAGGACTTCTTGGGTGATGTCCAAATCAGGCTTAGCAAACAATGCCTGGGATTTGGGGATAGCAATATCAAATTCTTTTTCATCTGCTAATTTGGAAATGATGGTGCTAATAGAATCTTGGATGATTTTATGAGTTTTTACCAAAGAGTCGTCAAGGGCTTTACGTTTGGTTTGTACGTCGCGTTGGATTGCAACATGCTTTTCTTTAAACTCTTTACGTTTTTTTTCAAATACATCGGTAGCGAGTATAGAGCGCTGTTTAGATAACTCACTATCTTCTTTCTTTAGTTCGCTTTCTTTGTTTTTTACTTCAGCCAGGAACTCTTTACGCATGGTCTGAATTTGTTGTCCTGCGTTTTTAGCAGCAGATGAAGAATTGAGTATTTTTTTGATATCCACAATGGCAATTACTGTACCTTCAGCCTGCGCTGTACCAGTAAATAATAATTGAGATAGCAATAATGCTGTGCATAAACGTAGGGCTATATGTCGCATAATCTTAAAACCTTGTGCCGAAATTAAATTGTATTGTGCGTGTTCTGTCATACTCTTCTTTAGCAAATGGGTGTGCAATGTCAAGGCGAATTGGGCCAAGCGGTGAGGTCCATGACACTCCGGCACCAACCGATGCCCTGATGGAGCTTTCGTCTTTGATCGTAGCAGATGATGCATCATCTGTGTCGAACAAATCAGCTGCGTCAACAAATAGGGCTCCTTTGAAACCTAATTCTTCAGGAAGGCCTAGAGGGAACGATACTTCAGAAGATCCAAAATAGTAATTTTTGCCACCTAACGCATCGTTTGTTGCAATATCACGTGGCCCGATACCGGCATTTTCAAATCCACGAATGGTCGAGCCGCCAATATAGTAGCGCTCATTGATGCGTACTTTCTTGCCACCATAACCAAAAATGCTTCCCGCTTTTGTTCTAAATGATAATATGACATCACGTTTATAAACGGGAAAATAATGGCCAGTTTTAACTTCATGTTTAATGTATTTGGAATTTCCTCCCAAGCCAGCAACATCTTGGTTAAATTGCAGGTAGTATCCTTCTGTAGGGTCAAATTTATTATCCCTGCGATCATATAATAGGGTGTGACCAACTAACGATGTGCTGTTATCTCCCTCTTGTTTTCTGATAAATAATGAGGCATCAGCTTCGATGTCAGTGATATCAACGGTTTGTAGTGAGTAACGAACACTATGACGTAAAAACTCGGTAAGTGAGTATCCCAGGCGCAAAGTAAAGCCTTGGGTGCTACTATCAAACGAGCTTTCATCGGAAAAATCATTCTCTACAGTAAAGACATCTATACCAGCGGATAAATCTTTACCTAAGAAATATGGTTCGGTAAATCCTGAGCTAATCTGTGATCCTCGAGAGGATTGTTGGAAAGAAAGTCTAAGATCTTGTGCTCTTCCTAAAAGGTTACGCTCACGTATACTAACATTTCCTAAGGCCCCATCTGTTGTTGAGAAGCCAGCGCCAAAGTTAAGCTCTCCGGTAGAACGTTCTTCGACCTCTACATTTAATGTTGAGCGGTCATTATCTATGCCAGGAACATTTTGGATAGTGACTTTGTCAAAGAAATTAAGATTTTGGATGCGTTCTCGAGAGCGTTTAATTTTAGATGCGTTGAAAGGATCCCCTTCATTGATACGAAATTCTCTACGAATTACTTTATCTAGTGTTCTTACATTGCCACTTATATTAATACGATCAATGTAAACTTTTGGGCCTTCTTGGATACGGTAGGCAATATTAATCTTTTTCTCGTCCCTCAAATATTTGTATTGCGGGCGTACCTCAACAAACGCATAACCACGTTCATTAAGGTGATTGGTAATATTATCAACCGTATTATTAATGTACTGTGCATTAAACAGTTCGCCGGTAATTGTTTCAATAGACTCTGTGCCAAGAAGTTCATCAAGCCCAAGGTTGGGGAGTTGATTATTAATGTCAATTTCACCAAAATTATATCGAATACCTTCATTGAGAGTAAAAGTAAGAATAAAATTACGTTTATCGGATGTAATTTCTGCAATGGCTGAGATGACACTAAATTCTGCAAAGCCACTGGATAGGTAGAATTTGCGAAGAAGTTCTTTATCAAATTCAACACGATCAGGGTCGTAGGTGTCATTGCTTGAGAAAAAGTTATACCAACGAGATTCTGAGGTATTAATGACTTCTCTAAGCGCTTTTGTCGTAAAAAACTCATTCCCAATAAATCGTATACTTTGGATGGTTGCTTTATTTCCTTCTTCTATTTCGAACACCACATTAATACGACTTTGGTCAAGTGTAATGACCTTAGGAACTATTGATGCACTGAAGCGTCCGCTTTTTTGATACACTGATTGCAGGCGTTTAACGTCGTTTTGTAATTTAGATTTTGTGTATACTGAACGTGGCTTGAGAAATATTTCACTTGCCAGAGTGTCGTCATTGATACGTTTATTTCCCTCGAAAATGATTTTATTGATCAGTGGGTTCTCGGTAACTTTTACAATAAGAGATGGTTTTTTATAGCTAATAGAAATGTCACTAAATAATTCGGTTGCATAAAGGCTCTTAAGTGACTCATTTGCTTTATCTTCTGTATAAGTGTCACCCTTATTCAAGGATAAATATGCTATGATTGTACTGGCTTCTATTCGTTGGTTGCCCGACACTTCAATGGTGCCAATGGTATTTGCTGCTAGTGACGTGATGCTTATTAATGCGGTCAGCAATGCAGTTGCAATGGCTAGTAAAATTGGTGATGTACGAGCAAGCATGCTTAATCCCCCTGTGGAACTTAAGTATTGGATTGGTAATTTTTAGAATAGTCTCATAATGTCATTTAATACCGCAAAAACCATCAACATGGCAATACATATCATGCCAAACTTCAGTCCCCATTCTTGGTAACGTTCAGCCAAGGGACGTCCTTGAATGGCCTCAATACCATAAAATAACAGGTGTCCGCCATCGAGCATCGGAATGGGAAAAAGATTCACAAGTCCAAGGTTTATAGAGATAAGTGCCGTTAAATAAAGCAATGTAGGGATGCCCATTTGTGCGGCTTGCCCAGAATATTTGGCTATACTAATTGGGCCAGAAATTTCTTTAAGGCTACGATCTCCAGAAATCATTTGTCCTAATGCTTTTAGTGTCATTGCTGTGGCATTGTAAGTGGATATGGCGGCTTCTTTTATTGAATCGATTAGTCCAAGTTCATGAAATTGAACTTTACCACTGACAATACCTAAGATAGGGCGTTTGATTGGGTTACCAAAGGCATCTTCTGAATCCATAATTTTTGGGGTGATGGTGATGGTTTGGTTTTGTCCGTCACGTTGAATGGATAATGTCATTGCCGTTCCGGTGTTTAAGGCAACAATTTGTTGTATGTCGGCAAAGCTTTCTACGGGTTCATTATCTATGTGGGTAATAATGTCTCCGGCTAGCAAGCCTGCTTCGTAGGCAGCGCTATCTTGAGATATGTTAGCTAGTTGTGTTGAGCTATAGCTTTTTCCGTATACACTATATAGGCCAATAAAAATCACAAAGCCGAGTATAAAGTTAATTAGAGGACCTGCAGCAACAATCGCTGTTTTTTTGGAAAGCGATTGGGTGTGAAACGCAATTTTTTCTTCTTCTTTAGTAAAGGATGCAATTTTGTCAGTGTCTGGGTTGCTGGCAGGATCAGTATCGCCAAACATTTTAACGTAACCACCAAGAGGAATAAGGGATATTTTCCACCGAGTACCAGATTGATCGTTCCAGCCATATAATTCTTTACCAAAGCCAATCGAAAATTCTTCGACTTTTACACCAGCAAGCTTAGCAACACTATAATGTCCATATTCATGTACAAATACAATGATCGATAAGACTACTAAAAAAGCAGGTATATAGATAAATAGTAATTGGGGAATGTTAGAAAGAAGGTCTGCCATAATGAAAAAAGATATCGTTTAGTTGTCAAAAATGAAGATCCAAGCATGTTATCAATGGCGGCAGGTGAATGTAAAGATAAAAGATTATTAAGGAATTTTGGTAGGTTAGCTAGGTGCTGTGAAATAATATTAAAAAAAAATGCAAAATAATCTAAAAATGTGTTTGACAAGTAAGTTGGTAGGCCATATAACACCACTCCCTTGCGGCGCACACAACACAGTTTGTTGGCACCAAGACAAGGTTCTTAGTTTTGATCTTTGACATTGTGAATAGTTAAAAAGAGAAGTGAAGGTAGCGGTACCGTGAAAAAACAAACTTTTTTCGCACGCCGCACCATGATACTTCTTGTTTTCATGCAATTTGTGCAGCGTGTGGGATATATTTATATATTCCTGCAGTTAATAACTTTGATATTAAAGCAGGTTCATACTCAACTTAAGAGTTTGATCCTGGCTCAGAACGAACGCTGGCGGTATGCTTAACACATGCAAGTCGAACGAGTATGGCCTAGCTTGCTAGGACCCAGCTAGTGGCAAACGGGTGAGTAACGCGTGGGAACCTACCTAGTAGTACGGAATAGCCGTTGGAAACGACGATTAATACCGTATAAGCCCCGAGGGGGAAAGATTTATCGCTATTAGATGGGCCCGCGTTAGATTAGCTTGTTGGTGGGGTAACGGCCTACCAAGGCTACGATCTATAGCTGGTTTGAGAGGATGATCAGCCACACTGGAACTGAGACACGGTCCAGACTCCTACGGGAGGCAGCAGTGGGGAATATTGGACAATGG
>MDSV01051555.1_pt1 | contig 33256 bp, 33 predicted proteins | sample 810851 | NCBI WGS metagenome assembly MDSV01 (sample SAMN05326640, study PRJNA326480) | marine metagenome | isolation source: seawater | place: Atlantic Ocean: North East | collected 2012 | reverse complement strand
TGGATGAAAATAAAAAAAAATAATTCTAAGTGGGGTATGAAAGACTTATGGGGTGATTTTGATCTATTAATTGGTGCATATAAAAATAATCTGAAAATAACTGAAGTGCCTGTTACTTATTATGAAAGGAAAGCAGAAGCAACTAAAATGACATCTGTAATTTCTAATGCAATAAGGATGTTGCTTATTGTGTTAAGTGCATATTATAAATTAAGATTAATGAAATGAACTAATATTTAATTTAGTATTTAAAATTAATTTTATTATTTTCGTAGATATATTCAAATGATTTTCTAAACAACATCTTGCTTTTTTTAATCTTTATAAACCCATAACTTTTTAATAATTTATGAATATCTTTAAATTTATAATTTTTGATTATCATATCATCATAATGGTGCTCAAAATATATTAATTTAATCTTTTTATTATTTTTAGATAACCCCTTAAGAACATTCAGTTCATAACCCTCCGTATCTATTTTTAACAAATCAATGTATTCAATTTGTTTTTTTTCTATAAAATCATCTAGAGTTTTAATTATGATAGGTAGTTGATAATAAAAAGAATTATCACTCTTTATATTTAAAATTTTTAATTTTTTTTTAAAATAATTTGATTTTTCATTAAATTTATTAATAGTAGAAGAAGAAGACTCTAAAGTTTGATTAATAAAATTTTTTGAATTTTGATCTCCAAAACCAAAATTAAAAATTTCAACTTTATCTTTATCAAATTTAGAGATGTTTTTGTCAAGAATTTCAAAGTTTTTTGGGCTTGGTTCAAATGAATATATTTTTTTCATTTGTAATTTTCTATGAAATAGTTTTATTGTTTCACCATGGTGTGCACCCACATCAAATATAACTAGTGGTTTAGCAAACTTTTTTTTGATTAGTTCAATTATTTTTTTTTGTTGAAAATAATCAAAAAAATTTAAGATAACTACAATTAGTCTAGAATAAAACATTCTTGAGAATTTTTTTAGAATTTATATAAAAAATAATATCCATTATTTATTTTTACTTCAATGTCATTTTTTAAATTGCCCTTGCATGGTGATGGAACATTCCAACAATGACCTTTAGTTTTATAAATTGTTAACCCAGATGGAAATTTCTCAGTGATAAATTCTTTATCAGGAATTGAATAAAAAGGAAAATCATCAAATTTATAATAATCAGTCCTTTTAAATTCTTTATTTATCCTGTTAAAATTTTTAAAGTTAAAAACAATTAATACTAGCAATATTAAGTATTTAAAATTTTTCATATAAAAATTCTTATTTTGCACTTTTTCAAAAATTATTGCTACTGGGATTGATACAGTAAGAAAAACTATTGGATACCCTCCATATCTTAATTGTGGGTGTTTTAAAAACCAAATTAAAAAAATTGTAAATATAATTGTATAAAAAAATAAATGTTTTTTTCCAAATTTTAATAATTTTTTTTTATGTTTGTAATTTTTGAATAGCAAAAATATTACAAAAAAAACAGATGTTAATAATAATAATTGATCTAAAAATTTTCCTAAAAAGTAATATGTATACCATCTTGGAATCCAATTAAAATTTTCAATATATGTTTGAATATTTTCGACTTTAAAACCAGGTCCTCTTCCAGCTTTGGCCCAAAGTTCAAGTCCTTTAGAAAAACGTTCATAATTATTAGCACTATATGCCCAATCTAAATTATTACCTAAGCAAGTTGTGCTAATTGGTGAAATTATACAGCCTGTTGAAATAAAATGATGAAAAAAACAAATTATTAAAGTGATAGTAAAAATAAAAAAAGGTTTTGAATAAAATATTTTTTTAAAAGTTTTAAAAGATTTAAAATCTAAAAGAATAATTGTTAATCCTAGTAATACATATGGTAAAAAATAAGTTTTTAAACTGATACATAAGCCTATTAATGGTATTAAAAATAAAATATTTTTTATCTTAAATTTGTTCGTATCATAACAAGTGTGTTGAAATAATTTAATCGTTAAAATCACTATTAAAAGTTGACCCACTTTATCTGTTCCATACTCTGCTATTCTATTAAAAGATAAGTTAAAGAAAGAAAAAGCAAATAAATATAGAAATTTAATAACATCATTAGTATTTTTTGAAAAAATTTCTTTAAGCAAGAAAAAATTAAAAAATATCAAAAAAAATACTAATGAATAATGAAAAGAAAAATACTCAATAAATGGTAAATAAAATGTAGAATTTAAAAAAAATAAAGAAGATAATAATTTATAACCATGTCCAAGATTCCCCATACCAAATATAATTTTTTGTTCAGTTAAATATTTTGTGAACGGTAAATGATAATAAGAAAAATCATCATGAGTTTTTGATATAAGTAATGCAGAAATACAAAAGGCAGATATTAAAAAAATAAATTTTAGATAAGTTTTTTTATTTTTAATTTTGATAAATATGAATAACAATAACCCAATTATATGTAATAAAATATTATGTGTGTAATTATGAGAAACAAATAAGCTTGTTATTTGTGATACAAAAGTTAATAAAAACAATCCATAAAATCCTGTATAAATAGAACTTTGATCACTCATATTTTTAATACCCCCAAAAAATATATTTTGAAACAAAATACCAAATCCAATTACAGATATTAATAAGATATAGAAAAATGATAAAAAAATTATAATATCTAGCATAAATTTTTTATAATAATTTTGAAATTTTTTTTCTTTTAATATTTATTTAACCAATCTTTATATAGTAGAAATTTAATTAATAATCGAGCAAGTTATTTATTTTACAAATATTTCATTAAAAATATTATTAATTTATAGTAAAATATGTATATTCATTTTAATGTTATTTATTAAACTATTATTATTATATTCACTTATATTTTTTTTTATATTTTCTATCTCACAAAAATTAGAATTTTATGATTTGCCAAATAATAGAAAAATTCATAATAAAAAAATTATAAATACTGGTGGCTTAATAATTTACCTTTACTATTTAATCATAATTAATTTTTTTGAATTTAATCATAATATAGAATTAATCATTTCAATTGGATTTTTTATATGTATGGCTGGTTTTATAGATGATAGAATTAATCTTAGGCCTTCAATTAAAATTATATTAATTTTTACTCCATCTATTTATTTAATTTTTAGTGGTATAAACATTAATAGCCTGGGTAATTATGAATATATTGGTGCTTTATATCTAGGAAAATTTCAATTACCTTTTTTAATTCTTGCACTCGGTCTCCTTATAAATGCAACAAATTATATTGACGGTATTGATGGATTATTATTAACCTTCTTTGCATGTTGTCTTGGATATTATATTTTTTTATTAGACGATATTAAAACTGTTAGTCTTTTACAAATACTACTTATACCAGTAATAATAAATCTTATTTTTAACTTTTTGCCATTAAAATCAAAATTTAAAATTTTTAGTGGTGACTCGGGAAGTTTATTTATTGGTTTTTTTATAAGTTTCTTAACCATTGAACTCTATACAAACTTCAGTATACACCCTGTATTTTTAATATGGCCCTTATGGTATCCAGTCTATGATTTTTTGTTTGTAAATTTAAAAAGAATTGTTGAAAAAAAGTCTATTTTTTTACCTGATAAATCTCATCTTCATCATAAAATTTTTTTTAAATTTAAAAAAAATAACATAAAAACAGTATCATTATTTTTTTTTACAAATGTAATAGTAATTTATTTTGGGTTTTTAATTAGCAATTTTTCAAGATTGTTTTCTCTAACAATTTTTGTTTTTGGATTTTTATTATATTTTTTAATTAGATTTTATCTGGATAAAAATGAAAAAATTAGAGAATAATATTAATTCAGCATTACAATTACTTATATTTGCTCTGCCAATTTTAATAATAATTGGTGCATTTTCAGTCAATAGTTTTGCAATTATTTTTTCATTATACGGATTGGTAAATTATAAATTTCTTATAAGAAATAATATCATTAATAAAAGAGTCTTGCTTTTTTTTTTTAGTTTTTTAATTTTAATTTTCCCATATGACAGTATAAATTTTCAAAATTCTATTATTAAATATTTAGCATTTTTAAGATTTATACTAATGCTTTTTGGTTTAATTATTTTCTTTAGTAAACAAAATAACAATAAATTTTTTAATACTTTATACAAAATATATATTATTTATTTAATAATTATTTCAATAGATGTTCTCATAGAGCAATTTTATGGTTCCAACATTCTCGGATATTCAACTGACTATACGGGCCGTATTGCAAGTTTTACAAATGATGAATTAATTATTGGATATATATTTAGTTTTTTATTTATTTTTTCTTCAACATCTTTATATAGAAAGACTAATTATAAATATTTTTATATAATATTAATTATCTTTTTGATTATAAGTTTTATAATAGGTGAAAGATCAAATTTTCTTAAATTATTTTTATTAATTCTCTCTTTTTATCTGATAAATCTAATTTATTTTGAGAAATTAAAACTAAGAATCTTTTTGTGGATAATTCCAATTTTTATTATTTTATTGGCTTCCTCTTATGAATTATCAAAAAAAACACATCAGGGTAAAAAACTTTTTATAGAAGTAAATTCATTAAATATGGTTGAAATTAAGAAACATTTTTATGCTACAAAGCATGCGTCTCAATATTTTACTGCTTATAAGATTTTTTTAAATTACCCTATATTTGGTATTGGGATTAACAACTATTATCAAGAAAGCAGTAAAAGTCATTATGAAAATACGGATCTTCAGGCTACAGGCTCTAGAGTAACAAATCATCCACATCAGCTATATCTAGAAATAATTTCTGAAGTTGGTTTAATTGGATCAATATATTTCTTCTTTGTCATTTTTTATCCAATTTATATTTCAGTAAAAAACCTTATTAAAAGCAAAAACTCTTTTTTACTATCACACTTGCTTTTACATATTTTTTTTGTGATGCCGATTTTACCATCTGGAAGTTTTTTTGGAACAAATTATGGAATTCCATTTTGGTTTAACTTATCAATATTATTATATTTATCTAAAAACAAAAATTAGATTAGATATTTTTATCTAAAAAAATTTTCTTTAAAATTTATTTTTTTAAAGAGTTTAAGCTTAGAATTAATAAATAGTATAAAGATTTAAAAAAATTAAAATTCATATAATGATTATAAACTTTATATCCATCTTTTATTTTTTGAATACTGTTTGATGAAAGTGAATTTTTAACCTTGTTCCACTCTGATAAATCTTTATTAAGATAACCAATTTTATAACCACTTTTGAGTAGTTTTAACCATAAAACAAAGTCTTCTTTGGTTTTTAAATTTGAAAAACTTAAATATTTATTTAAAATTTTTTTTTTAATTATAACTGTTGACAATCCTATATCACAAGACTTCAATAATTCTTTATAATTTTGGTATGGTTTTGACTTAATGATAATTTTTTTTTTTTTAATTGCCACATATGATGTGTGAGAAACATCAAATTTATTTATTTTCATAAATTTTAATTGAAGTTTTAATTTATTCTTTTTCCATACATCATCTGCATCTAAAAAAGCAACATATTTACCTTTGGATTTTTCAATACCAAAATTTCTAGCTAAACCAGCACCAAGTTTTTCTCTTCTTATAAATAATTTTATTCTTTTTTCATTTTTTGTTAATTTTTTAATAAACTTAATCTCGTCATCATCTTCATCATTATAAATTATAATTATTTCATAATCCTTTAATGTTTGGTTAATTGCTGACCTTAGAGTTTTTTCAAAAAATGCTTTCTTTTTATAATAAGGAATTATTACACTGACTAAAGGCATACTATTTTATAATTAATATTGTAAATAGAACAATAAAAAAATTTATTTAAAATAAAATATAGCTTAAAATTTTTTATAATATGGAAAAAATTTAATTATTATAATATAAATAATTACTTAAATATTAAATAACGTAATCAAATTATTTATCTCCACTTTTATGAAAAAAAAAATTGTTATTTTTATGCCTTCTATCGAAGGTGGAGGAGTAGAAAAAAATCTTTTTTTAATCTCTGATTTTTTATCTAAACAAATAGATGATATCTATATTATTACTAGTTCAAAAAAATTCAAAAAAAGATTTAAGAAATTAACGTTTATAACTCCAAAATTAGATTTAGATAAATACAGTAGAAAAATTAAATATTTATTTTGTTTGTATGAACTTTGTAAATTAATTATTAGAAAAAAAAGAGTTTTAATATTTTCTTTTCAGGCAAATTTGTATTGCATTTTAATTTCAAAATTATTTAATACCAAAATTATTATAAGATCCAACTCATCGCCATCTGGATGGTCAAAAAATATTTTAAAAAAAAAATTATTCAAATTAATACTTGGATGGGCGGATACTATAATAGTGAATAGTTTAGATTTTAAAAACGAATATAAAAGAAAATTTAACGTAAAAACTGTTATGATTTACAATCCATTAAATAAAAATGAAATCATAAAACTTTCAAAAAAAAGAATTGATTTTTCCTTTTTTAATAAATCAAAAAAATTTTTAAAGTTAATTAATATTGGAAGATTTACTGATCAAAAGGATCAATTAACCTTGTTAAAATCTGTGAATGAATTAAAAGAAACAATAAATTTTAGATTATTGATTATCGGTAGAGGGACATACTTTAATAAATTTAAAAAATATATTAATGAAAAAAAATTAAATAAAAATGTTAAAATTTTAGATTTTAAGAAAAACCCATTTCCCTATTTAAAAAGAGCTGATATATTTATATTAACATCTAAATATGAAGGCTTACCAAATGTTTTATTGGAAGCAGCAACGTTGAAAAAAAATATCATCTCTACTAATTGTCCTACTGGTCCAAGGGAAATTCTTAAAAGTGGAAAATATGGTTTTTTATGTAATATTGGAGATTACAGACAGATCTCAAAAAAAATTCTTTATTATAATTCAACGAACAAAAAAACTTTAGATAGTATTACTAATGCAGCCTATAATTCTTTAGATAGATTTGACTATAAGTACAATCTTTACAAATACTATTATGAAATTAAAAAATTAGTATAAATTATGATCGAAAATACTGTAATAATTACAGCCGAAAACAAAGAGAAAACTATTTCAAAAACTATTAAATCTTGCATTAGTCAAACAAATAAAAATTTTGAAATTATTATTGCTTATTCAAAATTAAAAAATGAAAACCAGATTAAACAAAAATTTAAATTTAAAAATATTTTTTTTTGTAAAATTAAAAAAAGATTAAAAAACAAAGTTCATGATCAAATATATAAAATTGAAAAATTGACAAAAATCTCTAGAGGAAAAAATATATTTCTTCTTGATGGTGATGATCTTTTTTATAAAAAAAAAATCGAAACAATCAGCAGGCTTTTAAAGGCAAATAATCTAATGATTTTAGATGAATACCAAATAACATCTAATAATAAAAAGTTAATAAGAAAGAAAAAAAGATATAAAAATAATCTTTTTTTTAAAAAATTGATAAATGATTGGCCTAAAGACGTTTGTACTAGTGCAATTTCAATTAAAAAAAGTTTATTACTTAATTTCTTTAATTCTGTAAAGTTTAAAAGATATAATTTTTTAGCAATAGATATTTTATTGGCAATCTATTGCAATCAAAGAGGTAAATTATTAAGGATTAATCAAAACTTAACACATAAAGTTGATACCGTAAATTCAGTTGATAAAGGTTTTATTGGTCTTTTTAATAAGTATTATTGGCTAAGAAGAATGGAGCAACATATCTATAATATGAATATTAAAAAAAAAAATTACCGTAGTTTAGATCTTTTAGTAACCTATATAGTTTATTTCTTTATTAAAAATACAGTTAAAATTTAAGATATATAATTCATTACTATACAATTTCTTTTAATATTTTATTAGCTCTGTTAATTAATGAATATTTTTTACTTAATAAATAATTATTTTTTGAAAAAATTATTTGTTTATTATATTGATATTTTAATTTTTTTATTTCATTTCGCCAAGCAAAAACATTTTTATAATTTTTTATGAATATTGCATTTTTTTTTTCATTTATAACTTCTTTTAATACTTCGTAGTCTGAGCAAATAATAATTTTTCCTGCACTTAAATAATCAAATAACTTAAGAGGCGAAGTGTACTTTGTAATATCACTTACATCTCCAGCAACTGTTATAGAAGAAACATAGGGTATAAGTAAAATATCCATCTCCGATAAAGTTTTAGAAATTTTATTATATGGGATATGATCATATAAATTTAAATTTTTAATGGCCGCATTTTTTTGAGAGTTTTTTATATTTTTTATATTTCCATAAATATAATATTTATTTTCCCCATCTATTTTAGCTAATTCATAAATTAAATTTAGACCTCTCGATTTATATAAAGAGCCAAAATATCCTATTTTAAATTTCTTTTTATTATGTTTGAAATTAAAATTTATTTTGAGTGAAGATCCACTTGGGATAACTAAGATTTTATTTTTATTCACATTATACTTTTTAACATAAGCCTTTTTTACTCCTTCAGTAATTCCAACTATTTTTTTAATACAAGTTGAATTCAAAAAATCGAAATATTTAACTAAAAATCTTACTATTCTTGACTCAGTGTTCAGATCATGGTGCAGCTCAAATATAATTTTTTTTCTTAATATTGTTAACAAAAAACACGTAAAAAAGTTTCTAGTTATGTAAATATCAGGTTTAAATTTAAAACTTTTTATTATCGACAAAATAGAAAATATATAAAATCTTATTCCTAAAGGGAATTTTTTAAAATATTTTATTTTCTCGAATTTAAATTTTGATTTTATGTCATAAAAACTAAAAATATTGCTGCTTGATACATTTGTGCTTATTAATAAAACATCATTTTTTAGTTTGGAAAATGCCTCACACATTTTAGTAATTTGAATTGCACTTGCATTTGTCGAAGGTATGGCTGTGTTTGCAAGGTAACAAATCTTCATAGAAATAATTTAGATATAATAATATTTTATGTAATTATATATTTGTCTTAATTTCATCATAAAATGGAAAAAACTTATTGATAATATTCTCAAATTCTTTTTTTTCTAAATCATTCCAATCTTTATAAATATAATTATCTTTAGGTCCTTTGTTTGGAGCTTTGTTTATAACATCATAAAATTGTTTTTTTGTTAATTTATTCTCAAATTTAAATCTTGCATAAAGTTTTTCATATATATTATAGTTTTGGTTTACATCCTCTAATTTCACAAAAAATTTATCAACATTTTCTATATTATTAAAATCGTTATAAATGGACTTATTAATCATTGACCAAAACCAAGTTATTTTACCTATTCTGGACAATCTTAACCACTCTTCTAAAAATTCATTATCTGGCACTATTCTAGAAAATGATCTGTATTGACTATCAGAAATGTCAATTAATGGACTTTTAATTTTGTCACCATCAAAGTTTAGGTACCAGCCTTTTGTATAAAAAGACTGAATGGTTTCAATAGGATTTCTTATTTGAAAAAAAATATAATCTGCATCTAATCTTTTTGATAAATCCACAACTCCAAAAGACAAGTATGGTGATGAAATAAAGCTATTTTGATACTCAGACATATCTTTTTTTGATGCTAAATCAAAAAGTTTATAAAAATTCTCTAGGTTAACGGGAAGTTTATAATAACTTACATATCTATAAAAAGCTTCATAATCTGCAAAACGCTCACAAGTACCTATCCAGTTTGAATGGCTATTAAATATTTTTGAAAACCAGTTTATTCCACTTCTTCCAGCCCCAAAACTAATTGCAAGTTTGTTATTTTTATTTTTTTTAAAATTTTGATATTTAATTAAGTCTTTATAAGCTGGCTTTCTAAGTTTTTTGCCTTCTGTTGAGTATCTATACAATTTACTTTTAATCTTATAAATCAAATTTTCCATAAAATGTCTTTATCTATATACAATTTTTTCATTAGTATATTTAATCTAAAGATTAAGTGGCTATTTTAAAATTTTTATCTGACTCAATTAGCTCTTCAAATCTTCCTTGCCTTTTGATTTTTCCATTTTCTAATAAAAAAATCTTATCACACTCTTTAACAGTACTCAATCGATGTGCAATTATTATAATAGTAATATTCTTGCTGATATTCTGGACTGCCTCCATTACAACTTTTTCAGTGAGATTATCAAGAGCACTGGTGGCTTCGTCTAAAATTAATAATTGTGGTTTTTTATAAAGAGCTCTTGCAATACCTATTCGCTGACGCTGTCCACCTGATAATCTTATGCCTCGCTCACCAACAGTAGTTTCATATTTCTTTGGTAATTCATTTTCAATAAAATGATGCATATTTGCATTTTTTGCAGCCTGAATCATCTCTTTATGATCTATATTTATTGGATCAACACCTAATGCAATATTTGCGGCGATTGTATCGTCTGTTAAATATATATTTTGCGGAACGTAACCAATTAAATTTTGCCAAGCTTTAATATTTTTTTTATCAATTATTTTTCCATCAACCTTTAATGTTCCATTTTGAGCTTCAAGTAAGCATAAAATTAAATCTACTAATGTTGTTTTTCCACTACCCGTTGGACCAACTAATCCAACAGTCGTATTAGCAGAAATGTCTAAATTAATTTCTTTTAAAGATGTTTGAGATGAATTTGGATATTGAAAATTAATATTATTAAGAATTATATTTTCATTAAACTTTACATCCTGTTCTATAATGTCATTTTTTTCTAATAATAGTTTAAGTTTTTTTATATCATCATACAAAGAGTCTAGTGCTGGTCCAGAATATCGTAGTAGAGCGATTGAAGAATAAATTTGTTGGAACGAGGGCATTAAACGATAACCAGCAAAAGCGTAAAGTGTAATTACAGGTATAGCATCTATAAAAGAGCCGCTTCGCACTATTAGAAAAAGTGTAACTAAAATTATGCAGCCAAAAGCTAATGCTTGCACAGCTAAACTAGGCAATTCGCTCATCATTTTTGTTAAAGCTTGGTTCCATGAATATGATCTTGAAGGTTTGGCAAACCTCTCAACATAAACTTCCTCTAGACCACCTATTTTAATTTCTTTAATTGCACCAAATGCTTCGCTAATAGCTGTAAAACGTAACTTATTATCTTGAAGGCGTTTTCTACCAATAGACTTAAGTAATCTACGCATCACTTTGTAAATGAGCCCATAAATAAAAAGAAATATAAGACCAAGAGTCATTGCAATCTTAAAATCTATAAAGATTAATAAGATTATTATCATAATAGAAATTACACTTTTTGTTATTAGGTTTATAATAGGTTTGAATCCACTTCCAATTATTAAATTAACTTCAGAAAGAATTGATTTACTTAAATCTGCGCTATTACGATTTAAAAACCAACTGTATTTTTGACTCAAATAATTTTCTAATAATCGTTTACCAATGTTATATTCACACATTTGTATAAACTTTATTTGTAAATAAGATGTAGCAGCTCGCAAACAAAGGGAGGCAATTAAAATTATAAAAACTGATATTCCTAGAGCAAAAGTAAATTCAAGATAAGTTTCAACACCAAATATTCCAGCAATATTAAATAAATTATTTAAAATAAAGTTTGTTTCAATCATCTCGGGGTTAGTGAGCACTGTCATAAAAGGCATAATAGAAGCTACCCCTAACGTATCAACTAGGCCCATAATCAAAACCATTCCCATTAAAACAACAGCCTTTTTTTGTTCTTTAAGCGATAAAAGGTTTTTCAGTTTCTTTAGAGTTTTCATTAAAGTGAGCTAAATTTTTTTAGCATAAAAAGTATGTAAATATTAAAAACATTCAATAAAAGAACACTTCTAACGTTCAAATATTGAACAGTAAAGAAAAATATTAAGTTTTTAAGTAAAAAAATATATATGTTTTAGAAAAAATTTTATTTAACTTTGTTTTACTATAAAGAGTTAATGAGTTATTGTAGATTATGACCTCTATAAAAGAATTATTAAAACACTACTATGTGCGTACTTGGCGGAAGTATATAGCAAATAAAGGCAATATTCATCTTGAGGCCAATACATCTTCACTCAAACGAATTCCATTTACGTCAGATCACGTTTATATGAGAAGGACTATAAGTGATTTTGGAAGAGTTTCAGAATATCTCTCAAATACATATTTTCGTAACTCATATTTACATGATGCTCTTAAAAAATCAGAGCCTACTGCAATGATTGATGTTGGGGCAAATATTGGTCTATCCGCTTTATCATTAACAAAAGAATTTAAGTCAATTAAAGAGGTTATTGGTATTGAAGCCGAATTACAGAATTTCTATATTCTTGAAAAAAATTTTAAACTTTGGTCAAAAAAAATAAGTGACACTCAATTTCATCCTGTCCATGCAGTTGCGACGCACGACTCTAAAGTTGATTTTGCTCAAATTAGTTCCCTCGCAGAACTAAATGGAAGAGGTACAGCCTCAGGCACTTTTCGTTTTGCAGAAAGTAAAAAAAACATTTCTGATAAAACACAAGCTCTAAACTCTGTTTCAATGTCAGAAATTTTTAATCAATTACAAAATAAAGAAAACGTAATTGTTAAAATTGATATTGAAGGTGGAGAAGAGCAGTTGATGGCCTCAAACACGAGCTGGCTAAAAGATTGTTCATTGATGGCAATTGAGATACATGATAGATGTCATCCTGCAATGTATAATTCATCCACAAATGTGATTAATGCGTTATCTAAGGCTAATTTTGCAATAGTTCCTACAAAAGATATTTTGATTTGCTATAATCGATCTAAACTAAAGATTTGATCAAAATCAAATTTGTTAAAAATAATGTCTGCTTTAAAGTATTTATTTTTACTCACTTATGTTGAATGAATATTTGTCTAAAATTGATTGATTTAATTCAACTCCAAGCCCTGGCTTATCGCTAAGTTTGAATTCTCCTTTTGAGGCAATCACAGGGTCGTCTACTAAATTATCTCTAAGCGGATTGTATGTTAAATTAGACTCTACCATAACACATGAATCTAAAGCTACTCCTAGATGGATGTTAGCTGAATTGTTAATATCATTTGTCCAATTATGCATTATTAAGGATAATCCTTTTTTCTTTGCAACTTTATCAATTTCCAAAGTTTCAGTTATACCTGTTAAATTTGCATCTGGTTGCAAATAATCTAAAGCGCCAGTTTCAATCCATGGTTTAAATTGATCTCTACTTACTAAGCTTTCACCTCCAGCTAGACAAAGTTTAGTCATACCTTTAAGTCGAACATAATCTTTGTATTGTCTGGGAATAGGTTCCTCTAAAAAAACACAATTTAACTCTTCCATAGCTTTACAAAGATATAGGGCCTCTTGAAAACCTAGTCTACATCCTGCATCAACCATTAATTTTAACTTGCCATTTGTAGTACTATGAATCTTTTTTAAAAGATTTACAAAACGTTTCAAATTTACTGGTGGAGGTTTTAAATTACGTTGAAAATGACTATTATTTACCGATGGTGTTTCTGGCCGAAGTTTGTAAGAGGTAAATCCTTCATCTTGAAATTTTAAAGCTTGATCTACAATACTTTCTAATGGTGTATGATCGTACCACATTCCTGCTGAAGCATAAGCTTGTACTTTATTACTAGCCTGAGGATTGATAAGTTTATATAGAGGTTTACCTTCAAATTTTCCACGTATATCCCATAATGCTTGGGAAAAACCTGCTACAAGTGCATTACGACCAATATTTCCATAACCTAACCCCATTGCATATTGTGTTGTCAGCTTCTTAATATTTAACGGATCACAACCAATCCAGTTTGGAACAAGATCTTTTCGCAAAATATGCACCATATCACTTAAACTTGCTCCATAAGGACAGGGTTCTCCAATGCCTACAATATTATTATCTGTAAATACTCGTAAATAAATAGAACCATCGCTTACAAAAGAGGCTGTTGGCATAGAATAATGATCAGGTACTTTACAACGTAATGTTATGTATTCTATGTGAGTAATTTTCAATTTTTTAAAACTTGGCTGACGTAAGTTTAATTAATTTTCTCATAATAATCTTATTCATTTTAGAAGAGGTTCTTGATGAAAGATCTTCTTCTTCAATTATTGTTTTTGCTTTTTTTGGCCATGGATAGCGCCACCAACTTGTTGTTTTTTCAAATCTGTTTACACACAAAAAATACCCCCTGGGTTTTGTTAGTTTTTGAATAAGTTCAAAATAATCTTTAACTATACTATGGTTCATTTCTTGAAATGAAGTAATATTTGCTGAAAAATCGATACTATCATGAGGTAAATCAATTTTTCCAGGAAGATAAAGGCAAAAAATTGTTTCAGGTGTAATTTTTTCTCCTGGCAATATTACTGCTTTCTCCCCTGCTAGTGCAGATAGCCAAAAAAAACAAGTTGGTATCATAACTGGCAAATCAATTAAATACGCCTTTTTAAATTTCATTTTTTTTACTAAAAAATATGCAAAAACACCGTTTCCTGGTCCAATTTCTAAAAAACTATTTCTTGATTTCAAATCTACATTATTTTTTAAACATTCGATGCAATCAAGTACTTTAGCATAAACATCTGCATATTCTGAGTTAAAGTATTGACCCAGGAGTAATTTAGATTCTTTTTTAAATTTTTGGTTGTATTTTTTGTTTAGCCTATCAATATATCCTGACTTTTTATCAAATAATCTTGCTGGTGGTATAGCTTTTTTACCTACTAAACGTCTTGATATAGAGTTTTTTTTTTTTTCAAACCATTCAAATACTTGATCATAAAAAGAAACTGGAGTTAGTGCCTCTTTATCTGTTTGACGATTATATAATCCTTTAATAAATACATATTTTTTGTCTCTTTTAATGTTGAAACTTGCATAACGTTTTTTCCAGTATACTGATGGTGAATTTGATCGGCTTTTTTTAATATAGTATTTAAACTCACAAAATCGTTTCCACTGACTATCTGAGCAGGGTAACTTAAAATCCCATTTTTCAGAACTTAGTTTTTTTTTAGACATAACTATTTATTAATTTTTAATAACTATACTTATCAAATTATTTTTGCCAATACTGTTCAATAAGTGGTGCTACTGATGATAAAGTCTCCTTATCTCGAACCTCTAGCGTATGAATAAAATCTGATATCGGATACATACATACTTTTTTATTCAGACCTAAGCTACCATCACGTAATAAATCAGCATGAGTAACAAAGCCCAAACCAAAATGAGAGATCATAAATTGTTCTTTTTTAATTTTACGAGGCATGAATGGGCTAATATTATCGATGACTTCTTTTGACTTTTTCCAAATCGCTCTTCCTTCTTCTTTCATTGGCATCATACAATCAGCTCCCTCCCTAACAAAACGCTCAACAATATCATCAATAAATCCTTGTGGTCGAAATGGATAATTTTTTTGTAGGACGATGCATATATCTGGATAATACTTCAATTCATTAAGTTTATTAATACTATACTTCAATAAGTCATTAACGGTGGAAAAAGTGGATGACAAATTTGAAGGTCTCATAAAAGGAGTTTCAGCGCCAACGTCTCTACAAATAGCAGCAGTCTCCTCATTATCACATAATGCTATTACTCGATCTATATGTTTGGATTCTAAAGCTCGCTTAATTGTATAGAATAACAAAGGCTTTTTTCCATATAATTCTGGTAGTCCCTTAGCTGGAATTAATGCTGTAATTTTTAAAGCTTTGGGATCAAATGAAGCAAGATACTTTTCATTCTTTTTTGATTTTTTTGGATCTATTTCTTCAAGAATACGAACAACATTTCGTGATCTTATAGGGTCCATATTTTGATTAATGCCATGATAGTGATATACGCTGGCTGAAGGTTCATAAATAATTTGATATCCAGCCTTTATTACTTCCATACCCCAGATTCTATCTTCAATATTTGTTGCTTTTTCATCAAAAGAAATTCTATTTAGAACTTCTCTTCGTACTGCGCTATTAGCATTGTGAAAAAAAGGATCTTTTTTTTGAATTTTCTTATCTAAACCAAAAACAGTTACTAAGTCCCTTTTATCATTATCACTTGAGAAACTCATAGGCTCTTGTCTTCCATACACTCCAGCAACTTTAGGGTCTTCTAAATCATATATAAGGTTTTCTAACCATTTATTTGTAACTGGAATGCAGTGACCTGAAAGTACGACAATAATTTTACCTTTACTTTTAGATATTCCTATATTTATAGCTTTGCCAGGTAAGAAATCCTTTATTGATACCAAGTGTATAGGATATTTCTTAGCTTTTTCAATTGTTTGATCTGTACTTTGGTTATCTACAAGAATTACTTCGAAGTCTTTATAATCTTGTTTAAATACTGCGTCTAGGCAGCTGCTTATCCATCTTTCCTCATTTTTGGTACGAATTATTATTGAAACATTAGGCATTTTTTTTTATATATTCTTCTCCAATCCCTTGGGCCAATAAAAACTTGGCAAATTCAAAATCTATATTACGATCAATATTAATAGCTTCAATGTCATCCATAATTATGCCTTTACGAGAATTGCCCATTGCAAAGTCTGCTCCATCAAATTTTTCAAGCAAATGACGCTTTCTAGTATAGATAGCTCCACTTGTGCAATATAAAGTGGGTAAATCTTGTCTGGAGTGATAACTTTTGTCTTCAACATTTATATCTTGAATGAAATTTTCAAATAAATTTTCTTTTAGTAACCGTCGAGCTCTATAAGGGTGTTCATGTTCAATTTTTTTTAGACTTACCGCACAATCGCATTCTTTATTTTCGACATATTTAATAGATTGTGAAATACTTTCAACTTTAACAAAAGGACATGTGGGAGAAAGCTGAACAACAATATCCGATTTATAGCCTAATTTATCCATTGCGAGCATACCGTGCTTTGTTGAAGAGATAAGTGGAACTCGATCTCCTGCTAATTCTGAGGGACGTCGAAATGGCACATCAACACCAAAATCTTTTGCTATAGATGCTATTTCATCATCGTCTGTAGAGCAGACAACTTTACTAATTTCTGGACATTTTAATGCCTTTAAAAACATATGCCCTATTAAAGGAATTCCAGAAAATTGAAGCACATTTTTTCTAGGTACTTCTTTTGACCCTCCTCGAGCAGAAATAATTGCCAACACTTTCAATGAAGAATCTCCAATTGTTTTTTACCAAAAAATAAAAACAAAACTAACATTATTTTTAATACAAATATATAAGAGTTTTACATTTTTAGTTAATATTTTCTTTTTTTAATTTGTTAATTATGTCGTCAAGCATATTGCCCTCATAATTTGAACCAACATAAAAATCTAAACATTTTTTTCTGTCAGCAGATGAATAAATACGTCCTTTTATTTTTATCATTAGAAGCTTAGATATAAAATCATTCTGACTATTAACCCTACATTCGTTTAAACTGTTAGATGCAAGTTCTACTGATGTAGTATAACTCATATGAATAACAGGTTTATCTAAAAGCACAGCATCAAGAAATATACTTGATCGTGTAAAGACAACTACACTCGATTCTTCAATTAATTGTCTTGAATGAACATTTTCATCAACTACTAAAACATTTGGAGGCATTGAAAAATTAAAATTCATTCCTCTTGTATGAGGTTTAACTATAATTTCAGCATCTTCAATCTTTGATGCAGCCGTAATTGCAGATAGTATCAATTTATTATCATCCTTATCCTTCCATTTCGACAACATAAAAACTATTTTAAATTTGTTTTTTTCTAAATTTAATTTTATTTTAGGGCAAATTTCACTTAATTTATTTGACCATTCTTTACTGAAACGAGCTGATGAATATATTTTTTTAACCAAATTATCACTAAAATTAAAGTTGTTTTTAAAACTTTGTTTATTGTTCAATATGTAAAAGTCAAATGAGTTTATCGTTGTCTCTTTATGAATTGGATCTTTTTTAGAAGAGTAAACAAACGGGTGTATGCCGTGCTCATGAAATCCTTTAATAAATTTATTTTTTTCAGCCCATGTCATAGCGCTTTTAACTGCTACATGGGCGGAAGTATAAGAAACCATTACCAAAGTTGGTTTACTTTTATCAATTGGGATTCTATCAAAATATTTCTGTGATGGGGCAAATAATGAATTTAAAAATTTTTTATGGAACCAATTTAATCTCAAAAGAGAAAAAATATATTTTGAGATATCGTTTAAAGTCTGAGGAATTTCAATATAATTTACTGATGGACTTTTTTTTAAAAAAGCTATCCTAAAGTCAGAAGATGAAAGATATTTTGGCCATGCATTTACAATTACAACATTAGCATCATTACATTTCGAGCATTTCCAAATAATTGGGGAAATCATATCTAAGTCGTTATATCGTTCAACTACAAATACAAAATTCATTTGAATGGTTTTTAATATATCAAATTTTTCCGTTTTTAATTACTCAATAATATAAATAAAATTTTATTTATATAGTCCGATTAACTATTGGCGCAATAGATGCAAGTTGTTTCATCAATTTTTTAAAAGATTTAAAATCAATGGGCTGTAGAGGATCTACTGCTGAATTTTCAGGATCTGGATGAACCTCTAACATAATTCCGTCCGCACCACATGCAACAGATGCTAACGACATAGGTTTTACCCAGGGTCTCCAAAATGTTGCATGCGAAGGATCAACAATTATTGGTAGATGGGTTATTTCTTGAGCTGCAGGAACTACTTGTAAATCTAACAAAAATCTTGATGTAGATCTATGCGTATGAGGAACTGACACTCCTCTTTCACAAAGTAAAATTTTTTCATTTCCTTCAATCAAAGCATACTCAGCCGCTCCAAGCCAATCCCTTAATGAAGCTCCATAGTGTCTTTTTATCATAAGCGGTTTTTGCGTTTTTGCTGCAGCTGTAATCAGAGGATAATTCTGCATATTTCTAGAGCCTATTTGTAAAATGTCGGCAACCTCACATATCATTGGTAAAAATTTTTCTTCCATTACCTCTGTGATTACGGGCATATTGTACTTCTCCTTAGCAATTCCAAGCCACTTGATACCTTCTTCCCTTGTTTCATTATATTTTTTACTTCTGTACGGAAATGTTAACGGTTTAAAAGCACCCCCTCTTAAAAAATGTGCACCAATTTTTTTTATATTTTTTGCAACGTTTAAGATTAAATCTTTACTTTCAACCATGTTTGGGCCTGCAAATATAGGTATCAAATCTCCACCGAATTCAACTCCTGAAATGTTAAATTTAGATTTATGATTAGGATTTTTTTTTGCAGTTAACGGAAATTTTGATTTAAGATCTTCTATACTAATATCTTTGCCTGGAAATTTATTATCCATAATTTTTTATTATAATCATAATTATAAATAAATACAAACTAGCTTACTTTTTCCATTAATTTTCGAACTTCATCTTGATCTGAATTTCTTAATCCTGTAGCTGATGTTGTCTTGTCAAATGCTATTACCGCCTGCTCTAAATTCATTTTTTTGCCTGAAAGTGTTTTAAGCCCTAATAAATCGCTTAAAAAAAGAAGATATGTTGTTCTGGGCTGATAGATAACATCAAATACCATTGTGTTTTTGCACTGACTCAAAAAACGTGTCGTTTCAATAATATTTTTTGAAATTTCTGTGACTGCCTTAAATACATACTCTTTCTGTGGATTATTGCATTCAGGGACTCTGGTAATATTATTAATATGTCCAAGTGGAGTAAAAAATTTTAAGGAATATATCCCTTTCGAATCTTTTTTAAGATTTTCGAATCCAATTGATGTACAATTTATGATGATATCAAATTCCTTTGCCTTCTCAATTGGTGGAGGCCATGATAGTAAATCAACTCCACATGCATTTTTAGATAGTTTTTTCTTTAATATAAGTAATTTTTCTTTACTTCGATTTGAGATGAATAGTTTTCCCTTTTTGCCTAAAGATTTTGCAATATAGGTAGCAACAGCCAAAGCAGCTCCTCCGGCACCCACAAGTAATACTTTAGCTTCATTCAAATCTCCATAAACTGACTTAAGACTCCATAGTGCTCCTGCACCATCTGTATTAGTTCCAATTAATTCACCATTATTACCTCGGTAAATACAATTTACTGCACCAATCACTTTTGCATTATCATCCACGTGATCAAGAAATTTAAGAATATCAATCTTGTAAGGCATTGTCACAGCACCACCGATAAATCTTTTGTTTAATCGTAAATTTTTTATAAGTTCACCAAGATTTTTTGGCAGTATATCTATAGGATGCATAAAAGATGGAAAATTTATTTTTTTAAATGCTTCATTCCAAAGAGTTGGGGATTTTGCTCCTTTTGAGGGGGACTCTCCAATTATGGCTGAAAAATATTTAGTTTTATCCACTTGAATATTTTTGTTTTCAATTAAACTGTTTAAACTATACATATTTTTGAAGTTTCTATTTTTTCACTTTGCCGAGTCTTTTAGAAATTAGCTTGCTATCTAGACTTACCCATGACTTATTTTCATCACTTGCATACAAAGCATGAACTAGAAAAACCGTTGGAAGAGTGTCAGTTCCAGAAATAGGTGGAGTAATTTCTCCTTTATTAAGTCTATTTATAATATCTTGCATTAAAGGGCCGTGCGATAATCCATACCCAGTTGGCACATCCATTGAGTAACGTTTTGGTATTTCAAAATCTTCATCTATTGGATCAATAAATTTCCATGTCTGAATTTTATTTAATGCAATACCTCCTATAACGGCAATTCCTTTTTCACCAACTACTGATATTGATGCTTCAAAATCTTCAGGCCGTGCTGCCGTTGTGGCTTCAATTATTCCCATAGCTCCTGAGCTAAATCTAATTAAAGCTGTCATCGTATCTTCAGCCTCTAATTGATTGAGTCTATTTCCTGTATTTGCACATACTTCTTGAACATTTCCACAAACCCACTGCAAAGCGTCAACATGATGAATAGCTTGTTGATTTATGACGCCTCCATCCATATTCCAAGTACCATGCCAACCATCATTATAATAATCTTGATAGCGACACCAACGTAGACGAATTGTATTTAGTATAATTTTTCCAAACCTTCCTTTGTCAAAAGTTTCTTTGAGTTTAATCATGGCTGGATTAAATCTATTCTGAAAAATTACCGCATACATTAATTTTCTTTCTTTAGCTATTTTTTCTAACTCGATAACTTGTTCTGGCAACAAAGCGGGTGGCTTTTCTGTAATCACATGTTTACCTGCCTCTAGTGCAGCACGTGCATTAGCAAAGTGTTTACCTGACTCTGTGCAAATAAGCACTGTATCCACGTCAGATGCTGAAAATAAATCTATTTCATCATATACTGCACGACTACCCAGTAAATTTGAAACCATCTCTACCCTTTTTTTATCAGGATCACAAACAACTTTAACCTTTACACCTGTTAACTCTTTCTGAAAAACCTCTACATAACGATTTATAACAACTCTTCCACACCCTAAAATACCTAAATGAATCATATTTTTATTTTTTTATTTCTTAAAGTTTGTTGATTTTTTATAAACATTTAATAACAATTGTCCGCTCAGATATTAATTTACATTCTATCTTTTTATCTATTTGAAGTATTTGCTTTAATTTTATGACACGCTCACAAATATCATCTTTATTAAGTGGAGGAAATTTAGATTTTTCTTTTTGAGAACCAAGCTTGCCGAATCTTATGGGAAATAATTTTTTTAATACATCGCCAATTAATCTATTAAACCTCATATTCATTAAAAAAAATTTAAATTTTATCAAATTTATAGACTTATAGGCTTCTTTATCAGAGATACTTTCCCATGTTTTTACAATCTTCTCTGCTGCAAGCTCATTATTATCAATATAGATTTTTTTAGAAACTTGATCAGGAAGCTGTTGACTAATATTTTTTTGGTCATTAGATTTTATATCATCATAAAAAGAGTTAATTTTTTTTAAAAGATCTTCCTTTGATTTAATCAAATATCCTAATTCGTTGGGTATGTTATTATTATGCTTTAGTTCTGGAGTAGCATATGTAACTAGTGGCGTTTTAGATATTGTCGCCTCAATCCCTGTCGTACAACCATTATGCATAAGAGCAAATGAATTTTGAACCCAAGCACTTATGGACCCATCACGAATAACATGAACATTAGGAATATCTTCTAATAAAATTTTCCAACAATCAACATTTTCAATAGGGTGAGGACGAAAAACAATATCATAGCCATTGTTATGCTCACTCAAATACTTTGCGGCCTCTATAAAAGCAGCTGCTTTTAAGTAATCAAACGATCTAACCATAAATGCTTTTTTAAACATTTCAGGTTCCCGGTTATAATACCCACCAGCTCTATCAAGACTAATTCTCTCGTGAAAGAATTTACTATCACAAATATTCATATTAGACACAATTAATAAATATGGTTTTTTAGGAGCTTTTTTTGGTAAACCCCAGTAATCAAAAAAAGTTGATTTCCAAAGATCAGCACGTGGAGAGCCTGTTTTATAAAACTTATCAGAATATTTGTGATATTTTTTTTTCAGAGATTTACAATCGTCCTCTCCCCAACTAAAAACTGCAGATGATTGATTAATTGTCTCTTCAGAATATCTTGTTCTTGCCATCTCATCATAACCATGTTCCAACAGACCCCCTTCTTCATCTATACTTGTAATTTTTGATCCAACATTAATAATTGCAGCATGCCTATCAATTTTTACTTTACCAGGAGTTAAAGACTTAGTGTGAAATATTCCTGGTGCGAGGTATCCTCTCAGCAATCCCTTCTCAATGCACTCCAAGTCGGAGACTACAACCTGATGTCCTCTTGCTGCAGCCAAAACAGCCAAAAGTAATTTACTGTCTAATTCTCTAACTGATGTTTCAATATGAAGATAAATATTCAAAAGATAATTCCTATTTAAAATAAAAATAAAATTCCTATTAAGTGTAAAATAATATAGTTAAAAAGAATATCAATACCCTTAATCGTCTGTACCATCTTTATTAACTGTATGCCTAAGTTTCCATTTATTTTTTGTTTTTTTCCATATATGGTTTGGTCGAAATTTATCACAAAGATTAAAAAATAAATCTTCTTTAATTTCTAGATATTTTAAAATTTCAGAGAAGTATTTATCAGGAAATTCTCCATCATACTTTTTAACTAAATTTTTCCCCTCTTCTCTTGTTAAGTGTTTATTTCGAATTTCTTGACTGGCGTCATATGTTGCTCTTCCAATCCCAAATTTTATAAATGTTGTATAATAATGCAAATCATCAATTTTATCATCAATGCTGTTGTATTTACTAAATGTTCCTTGTGTCCTAAATGGTCTTGGAGAAAAACCAGTATTTTTAACAGCATAGTAAAAAGCTTCTTGTGGAATCCACTTTAAATAATATCCTAAATAATGAACTTGAATATTTTTTTTTTTAATGTCTTCATTATTAGCAGGTAAAAAAATTTTTAAATCTTGATATTTTAAATTATGTTTTTTAATTAATTCAGACATCTTTACTCCACTTAAATGAATATTTTTGAAATTCTTTATTACAAAATAGCTACTTTTTCTCAAAGAAGAGTTATTCTCAGCAATTGGATTTCCATACTCAGCTTCATTTTCACCATAAAAAACAAGTTTAATATCAAATTTTGCTGCAATTTTTGGGGCAATATTCTTTTGACCTAAGATAAATGTTTGAAAAGGATGAAGTAAATTTAGTATTGAAAGTTTGGTTAATTTTTTCATAACCCTCCCATTAGGTCTAACAACTAAAGAGTCAAACCCACCAATATTTATCCAGTTGTTGTAGTTTTTTAATCCATATTCTGTATAAAGTATTGGTGGCCATGTCACAACTAGAGGATTCATTCCATACTTATATTTCAAAATATGAGCTTGATACGCACTATCCTTGCCTCCACTACCAGGTACTAAACAATCATACTCTCCATTTGATTTTCTATATTTATCTAATAATTTAACCAATTTTTTTTGCCTTATAGTCCAGTCTATTTTTTTTTCTTTAAAATAATTTTGTTTACATCCATCACAGATCCCATCTTTTTTATTGATATTTAAATATTTTGCGCCCTTTCTTTCTTTTATATGAAAAAATTCAGAGATTGAACTAGGTCTTTGATTTGACATTACACAACTTTTACAAAAAATTATTTTACTGGGTAAATTAAATCTTGTTTTCATATAATAGTTTTATAATTTACTCAAAAAATTTTTTATCATTTTAATACCATTATAATCACTTTTCTCAGGGTGAAATTGTACACCATATAAATTTTTATACTGAATAGAGGTGATGATTTTTTTCCTGCCAAAATTAATGGTTGATGTTATGTGAGCTTTATTTTTTATTTCAACAAAATAAGAGTGTATAAAATAAACTGATGGTTTAACATTAATTTTTTTAAATAATAAATTTTTTTTATTTTTTTTATAATTTAAAATTTTCCATCCTAGATTAGGTACTATTTCATTTGTTTTTAAATCTTTAAGAGATTTAACTTTGCCTTCTAATATATTTAAACCTTTTGTGTTTTTAAACTCATTACTTGAACTGAATAACATTTGAAATCCTAGGCATATAGCTAATATGGGCTTTTCTTCTCTAAAAAAATTTTTTATTATTATATCAAGTCTATTTTTTTTTAATTTTTCCATTCCGGCAGGAAATGATCCCACTCCAGGTATAATTAATGCAGAAGAATTCATAATTATTTTCTCATTATTGCTAACTATAGCTTTATGGCCCAAATAATTAACTGCCCCTATAATGCTTCTTAAGTTATTAGTGCCGGTATCTATTACAGAAACATACTTCATATTCTTACTTTAATCCCTTTCTTTTTTAAGAATTTTTTAATAGATAGTATGTTTATTTTTTTGGAGTTAATATTTTTTGTTGATAATCTAAGAAATTGAGTATTACCTTCACTCGTAGTCTCAAATCTAAATTTTTTTTCTCTTAAAAAAGAATAATGTAAAAGAGATGATATGGCTACTCCTGAAACTTTATCATATTTTAGAATATCATAAATATGTTGCTCATTACCTGCTCCACCATGCATAATAAATGGAACATTAATTTTATCATAAATTAAATCCAACATTTCTTGATCAAAACCCTGTCCTATTCCATCACAGGAAATTGAAGTCAAGACAATCTCACCTACACCAAGTTGTTGGGACTCCGACACCCAATCTAATAATTTTTTATTAGAGATTTCTCGTCCATAATTACTTAAACAGATAAATTCATTATTATGATCTTTAATTGCTTCTATTGATAAACAAATATTTGCTGATCCAAACTTTTTACTCGCTTCAATAATAAATTTAGGTTTTTTGATTGCTGCAGAATTAATAAATATTTTATCTGCTCCTGCACTTAAAACTTTATCAATATCTTTTAGACTTTTTATTCCCCCCCCTACTGAAATTGGAATGAATATATTGGATGAAGTATTTTTAATTAAGTCTAAAAAATTCTTTCTATCATAAAGACTGGCAACACAATCATGATACATAATTTCATCTGAATGATTTTCGTAGTATTTCTTTGCAAAAATTTCTGGATTACCCAAAACTCTTAGGCCTTCAAGATTAACACCTTTTACTAGGTTAGGTCCTTTGATGTCTAATTTGGATATTATTCTTTTCATTATTTAACAATGTCGGCATAAAAAGAAATATGAGGTTCAGTGTTGTCAAACACTCTATTATTAGAAAATGGTGCTGCAACGGACGAACCTTGAAAAGAGGGAATACAATAATTAAAACCAATATTGCTAGTAAAATCTACTAAATTTTCTATATCCCAATAACTTATATGTCGATCTGGATTATCTTTATCAAATTCTGTTGATGATTTGTATTTTTTTTGTCCAAGTGAAAAAAATTCCTCACTTTCATCTTTTGCCAAACTAAATAAATCTTTTAGCTCTTCAATTGATAAATGAGTCATGTCAGAAAGCACCTGTGAGGCTAAATATTTAATATATTTTTCTTTAAAATTATTTAAATCTTTTGTTTGACTATTCAAAACTTTAAAATTGTTAAAACTATTCTTAGTATTTGGTAATATCATTCGTAAAATACCTTTGGGCTTTAATATTCTTAAACATTCGAATAAAAATCTTTTTGCAGAGTCTTTTTCTAAATGTTCCATAGTGTGTGAACAATAAATTAAAGAAACAGAATTATCTTTTTCAGGAATAACTAGTGATTTAGAACACAAATCTATTGCAAAAAAGTCTTTTTTTTCAATTCCTTGTAAACATTTATAGTATTTAGATTGACCTGGATAATCATAATTTTTCCACTTATTATGAAAGAAAGACCCAGACCCAAAATTAATAAAAATATCTGATTTGTTGTATTTGGAATAAAGTTTTTTATCTGCAAAGCTTGAATAAATTGAAAAAGAATTATCATAGCGATTTACGTGTGACCCTAAACCAATTTTATATAAATATTTATTTATAAATCTAGATATCTTAGGAAGAAAATAAGAATTGCTAACCCTTTTTGAATAAAAACATATTGAGGGTAAATATATTTCACGATGAGATTCAATTAATTTGAGATCTAAATTTTCCATTTTTTATTTTTTATTTTTCATTTTTTTTAAATAAAAATGAAGTTTTATTAGGTCCTCTTGGTCATCTATATCTACCCATTTTTCACCATTAGAAATTAAACCATAAGTATTTTTTGGCAACTTTAATCTATTATTAAAAAGAAAAGATCTATATATATAGATGTTTCCTGTAGGTATAAATTTATCTTTAATATCTTGAGTTCTTTTATTTGAATTATAATCAGGTATCCAACAATTATTGATTACCTTGCCTGAAAATGATTTATCATTTGCTAAATGAATTAAACTATCAAATTTTTTATTTGTGTCTAAAATTTTTATTGATTTATCAACTAAATCTAGCTTTCTCAAAGGTGATGTTGGCTGCAGTAAAATAATATATTTAAATTTTTGTTTTAGTTCATTAAATGTGTGAAAAATAACCTCATTCATTGAAGTAAAATCACTTGAAATTTTTTTTGGTCTTTTAAGAAAAAAAGTATTTTTTTCTTTACAAATTTTTTTTATCTTGTTGCAGTCACTTGATACTACTATTTCATATTTTTTTTTTTTCTAGTTTTTTTGCATAATCTATAGTCCAAGATATCAATGGTTTTTTTAAAACTTTTAAAAGATTTTTATTTTTTATTCTTTTTGAGCTTTTTCTAGCTGGTATAATTATTAAATTTTTCATTTAATTGTATAATATCTATAAGTATTCAATTTTTTTATTTTAAATAACAATGACTAATCAAAATTATTTTTAAAAATTTTTAATTGTTCTTTTGTTCCAAGATCAAACCAGTTTTCGTAAAATGGGAAAGCAACAACTTTTTTATTCATTTTTATCAATTGCATTATAAAATCATTCATATCAATAAATTGATTGTATTTTAAATGTTTCAAATATTTTGTCTTTAAAATATAAATGGCAGAATTTATTATTATATTTTTTTTTGGTTTTTCATCAATTTTGATAATTTTAATTCCATTGAGATTTATTTCTCCAAATTGATTTTCAGTCGTGTATTTTTTTACAGCCATTGTTAAATCAGCTTTATTTTTGATATGGAAATCTATTAAACTTCTATAATTTATTTCACTTATAACATCGCAATTTGTTAACAAAAAATTTTTTTCTTTAATTTTATGGCGCAAAAGTGATAAGGAGCCAGCTGTTCCTAGTGGTTTTTTTTCAGTTACATAATCTATTTTTACATTAAGAGATTTACCTTTTTTATAAAAATTCTTAATTTGAATACTTTTATAATACGTTGTTAGTATAAAATTATAAAAACCATATTTTTTTAAATTATTTATAACTTTAGATAACATTGGTACTTTATTAATAGTAACCAGCGCCTTTGGTACTTTATTAGTCACAGGTTTTAACCTGGAGCCCATACCCCCAGCCATGATTACAGCTGGTATTCTTAAATTTTTAGATATTGATCTTTTTACATTATAAATTCCAATAACTTTTTTATTTTTAATAATTGGCGCTTGATCAACACCTTTTTTTTTTAACTTTTTTAATATTATATTTTTATTAAATTTTTCCTTAACTACTATTGGTTTTTTATTATATATTTGATCAATTTTAGTTTCTAAATTTTTACCTTTTAATAGTGCTCTTCTGATATCTCCATCATTTATTAGTCCTTTAAAAAGATTTTTTTTATCAACTACAATACATATTCTAGCTCCAGAGTAATTAAGACTTTTTAGGGCATGACTAATTGTTTGATCTAAATTAACAAATGTTTTTTTAAAATCAGTAGATAAAGAAATTATATTTTTAGAGATCATAAAAAACTTTTTTTAAATTAAATTTAAAATTTAAAATTTTTTTTGCCATTTTAATTGGTGTATTTTTTTTATAAAAAAGGTTAGATTTGCTAGTGGGTAATTTTTTAATCTTAATGAATGCTTTATTAATTGAGCTTAAATTATAATCACAATTAATCACATTTCTTGGTATAATTCTTCCATTTTGCCTATTACCTATGTTAATAGTTCTTATACCAAAGCTGGGTGTTTCTAAAATTCCACTAGATGAATTTCCTATTACCAAATAAGAGATTTTCATCAATGAAATATAGGCTTTGTTTCCTAATGAATCATAATAGAAAACATTATTTTTTTTTTTAACAAAATCTAAAATTTCTTTCTTCAAATCAACGGTTTCGTTATCAAAATTTGGTGAGGTGATTATAATTGTAAATTCATTCAATCTACCTAAAAATTTAATCAAATTTTTAATTTGACTTATAGATTGATTTTTTTCAAGTGTAACAGGGTGAAATGTTACTAAAATTATTTTTTTTTTTAATTTAATCTTAAGCATTTTTTCTAAGTCTAATCTTTTTAAAATTTTTGTATTAAATATTGAGTGTGCTCCTAATCCTCCATAATTAAAGATGGTTTTTGGATTTTCACCTAATTGTATTAATCTATTTTTATATTGATTATGTGCTGGAAAATGAAGGTGTGATAATTTAGTAATTGAGTGTCGTACAGAGTCATCATAAGCACCATATGTTATTTCTCCTCCATGAATATGAGCAATTGGTATCCTAAATATCATTGCTGCAATCGCGCTCCCAAGCATTTCACACCTATCCCCCAAAATTATAAATACATCTGGTTTTAACTTTCTAATTACATTGCTGGTTATTTTAATTGATTTTGCTACATATCTACTAATATCAGATTCTGAAAATTGTTTTTCTAAAATTTTTTTTTTAATAATATTTTTTATTTTATCTTTTTTAATTTCAGAAACTGTTTTTCCAAATTCCTTCGAAAGATGTGAGCCCGTTACCAATAAGTATGTTTTACTATTTAATTTTTGGGTCTCTTTAATTACATCCCTTAACAAACCATAATCAGCTCTTGAGCTGGAAATGAATAAAATTTTTTTCATTAATAAACTATTTAATTTGTTGATCTTTTCTATAACTTTTTGTGCTTTTTGTGCCTACTAATTTTTTGATTAAGAAAGGTGAAAGACCATTTCCTGGTCTTTTTGATGTTAAATTGTACTCAGTAAAAACTTCACCTTTTTTAATATCTTTAACAGCTACGATAGATTTTCTTACAATTTTTAAATTTTTTTTTTCACTCTTAGAAACTTTTTTTTTTTCCATCACCCAAAGATATTTCAATGTTTCTAATTTTTGTTACTAAATTTTTTAATTCTTTTGGTTCTAGACTCGCAAGATGATCGGGGCCTTTTAATCTTTTGCTCAATGTAAAGTGTTTTTCTATAACAGTTGCACCTAAAGCTACAGCTGCCAAAGAGGCTTCTATTGACTCTGTGTGATCAGAATAACCCACATCTAATTTAAAATTTTTTTTAAGCGATAATATTGCTTTTAGATTTGCATCTTTAAATGGTGTCGGGTATTCAGTGTTACATTGCAGTAAGGTTATATTATTTTTTAATGTTCCAAATTTAATTAAAGTTTTAATTGCTAGGCTTATCTCCTTCAAATTCGACATACCTGTTGAGAGAAAAATTTTCTTATTAAAGCTTCCTAGTTTTTTTAAGTAAAGATAATTTGTTATCTCGCCAGAAGGAACTTTAAATATAGATAATTTTAGCTTTTTTAAATACTCCAAACTTTCTATATCAAAAGCAGAAGATAAAAAAATAATATTTAATTTTTTACAATACTTGATGCATTCTTTATGCATTTTTTTTGTAAATTCTAATTTTTTTAACATTTGAAACTGTGTTTCTTTATTGTTTGATGTTCTTTTTTGGTACTCGGCTTTGGGAGAATTTTTGATGGAAAGATTTTGTGCTTTAAAAGTTTGAAATTTAACTGCATCTACCCCTGAGTATTTAGCTATTTGAATAAGTCTTTTTGCTAACTTGAGTGATCCATTGTGATTTACACCTGCTTCAGCAATAATAAATGTTTTGTTTTTATTCATCTATTAAAATTAATTAGATAAACTAGCACTACTTGGTAGGTTGATTATTCTATTTTCATAATTTTCAGAATTTTCCAGATTCATTTTAGGAAATTTTTTCATATATTTTTGTTTATGCAGTAGTTTCCAAACAGGTCTAACAAAAACTTTGTTATCATGTAATTTTTTTAAAAATGCATCTCTTTTAATTTTCGAATTACTATCAAGTAAAATTGCGTTTAACCAAAAATTACTTTTAGCATTTTTCGGTTGATCTATAAGCTTTACATTTTTAAAAGGTTTAAATAGTCTTTTATATTCGCCATATAGTTTTTTCTTTTTTTTTAAGAACGATTTTAATTTCACTAGTTGAGCTAAACCAATTGCGGCGTTTATATTTGGCATTCTGTAATTATATCCAATTTCATCATGAATATAGTCCCATTTATGATTTTTTTTTGAATTTATTGATAATTTTTTTGCTCTTAGCGCGTAAGTTTTTTTATTGGTTAACACTGCACCACCTCCACCTGTCGTAATTATTTTATTTCCATTAAAACTTAAAATTCCTACATCACCAAAACTTCCTAGATGTTTTTTATTATAATAACTTCCTATTGCCTCAGCAGCATCTTCAATAAGTTTAATTTTAAATTTTTTGACTAATTTCAATATTTCTTTCATATTTGCAGCGTGTCCAAATATATGAACTACCATTAGTGCTCTTATGATATTTCCTGATTTCTTGTTATAACACACACCTTTTTTAATCTTAGTATTTTTTAATAAATATTTTTTTAATTTTATAGCATCTACACAGAAATTTTTTGTCTCTACATCTATAAAATGAGGTATTGCTTTTTCATATAATATGGCGTTTGCTGGTGCAACAAATGAGACTGTAGGAACTAAAATTTCATCATTTTGCATAACACCAATAATTTTCAAACCTAAGTGTAATGCTGTAGTACCATTAACAGTTGAGACAGCATATTTAGTACCACACAACTTTGCAATTTTGTTTTCAAATTCTCCTATTTTTTTTCCTACAGATGATAAAAATCCACCTGTAATACAATCAGATGCATACCTTTTTTCTAAATCATCAAAAATAGGCTCATGTAAAAATAAGTTTGGTAAATTAAGTTTTTTTTTTTTATTTTTGTAAAATTCAATTAGTTTATTTGTTAACTCTTTCATTTTTTAAACTATCTTATAGTTTCCCAATTTTTTTGAATTTTTGTATTTTCCTTTTTTGAAGGATTGTAATAGTTCTTTTATTCCGAACTTAACTGTATATTTCTGATTTATCTTTAATCTATTTTTAATTTTTGAAAAATTCACTCGATAATTTCTTGGATCAACATCATTTTTTAAAAAATTTATATTGGCTTTAATACCAAGTTTAGTTATCTCTCTAATAATTTTTCTTTTTGTATAATTATTTGAATTACTTCCAACATTAAATATTTGATTATGAATTAAAGATTTTTTAGCTTTTAATACAACAGAAATTGTTCTGGCAAAATCAATTACATGACAATAGGGTCTCCAAGTGTCTGCATCATATACATCAATTTTTTTTTTAAAGTACATTTGGTGTATAAAATCACTGATTGTTAAATCAAATCTCATTTTTGGTGAAATACCAAATGCTGTTGCAAACCTTAAAATTGTATAAGAAAAACTAAATTTATTTTTTTTCAAATACTCTTCTATAAAAACTTTATCTTTTGAGTACAGTGATAAAGGCCTTAATTTTGAAGTCTCAGTTGCAAGACTGTTTTTTGATCTTAGCCCATAATTGGAGCAAGTTGATACAAAAATTAATTTTAAATTTTGTTTTTTTAAATAGTTTAAACAGCTGAGTATTCCTGTTCTATTAATTGTTTTTGAAAGATTAGGATATTTTTTTGTAATTGGATCTCCAACTAAACCTCCTAAAATAATTACTCCAGATAGTTTTTTTTTATCAATTTTTAGTTTTTTTATTTTTCTAAAATCATAATTTAAATGAGTATACGTGGATTTAAATTTATTTTTTTTGTAAATTTTTAAATTATGATCTTTTTGTCCGTAAACTAAATTATCAATATTTATGATATTATAGTTTTCTTTTAGTAAATTTGGTATTAATACCGCACCTATATATCCTGAGCCGCCTAATATTAATAAATTCTTCATTTTAAATTTACTTGTTCTCCTCAATTTCTGATTTAAGTTCATCATATTCTTTCATTTTTCTTTTCATAAAATTAAGAGTAAGTTTTGTTTTTTGAGTAACGCCCTTTGGGGTTAAAATATAAACGTATCCAAGTTTATTTGTATTTCTTTGAAAATTTTTAATTTTAATTAAGCCTTTTTCTTTGAGAGCTTTAAGACAATAGTTTAGTTTTCCTAAACTAAAACCTAACTCTGAGGCTAACTCTCTTTGAGAACTATTGGGTTTAGATTTAATTTTTCTTAAAGTGTTAAATTGATCTAAGTTTTCACTCATAAAGTTCAATAACTGAACACTTATAACGTTCAACTATTGAACAGTAAAGAAAAATGTAAAAAAATTTAAATAAAATTATCTATATGCTTTAAAAAATTTTTTTCAGTGCATAAATCAAGCCAATTGAGCTATTAGTACTGGTCAGCTGCACGCATTACTGCGCTTCCACATCCAGCCTATCAACG